>Ga0181373_1000203_pt1 | contig 14737 bp, 15 predicted proteins | sample LowvirmetaG_3_FD_130159 | JGI IMG/M metagenome (GOLD analysis project Ga0181373, IMG submission 130159) | Marine viral communities from the Subarctic Pacific Ocean - Lowphox_09 viral metaG | ecosystem: Environmental > Aquatic > Marine > Oceanic | place: Subarctic Pacific Ocean | collected... | reverse complement strand
CTAAAAAAGTAGGATTAGTAATATTTATTTTATCTCCACTAGCAAAATCAAAAACATAATCACTAACAGCACTATTAGGAACTAAATATTCTGAACCATTAAAGGCTGAATAATCTCCTATTGGATAATAAGCAATTGGTTTTCTACCTCCACTTATTGCCATTGGATTTCCAACACCATCAGTAGAGTTGCCATACAAACTTGTAACTTGTGAAGCTGTAAGTGCATAATCAAATATAGAAAAATGGTCAAGTTTACCTCTAAAAAACGCAACATTTGCTAAAGCCCATCTACCTATAAAAGCATTTCCTGTAATATTTGGAGATGTAGTTGCTAAAGCTGGAGGAGGTGTTGAAGGTGATTGTAAAACTCCATTTTTATATAACTTAATTATATCTTCATTTGTACTTTCAGAACCGTTAAAAACCATTACTAAATGATACCATTGTCCAACACTAACAGCACTATTATATCTATTGAACTGACTTGTAGTTCCTACACTTGCTATAATATCTCCGTTAAATAAATTTAAAACAATAGCTTCTGAAGTTGAGTTTGCTGTCGTGAATATTTCTTTATCATTTAAAGCTATACTACTGGGATTTATCCAAACAGAAATGCTAAACTGAGCTACATTACTAATACTGCTAATGTTTGGTATTTGTATATACTCAGTCCCATCAAAGCTCATAGAATAGTTAGAAAACTTTGAGTTATTGTCTTCACTGCCATTGAAACTATTAGGCATTCTCCAGTTGCGATTGTAAAATTCTGTACTCATTTATTCTCCCATTTTATACCAAGCAACTAGGTTACTAGAGCTTGCATTAGTTAAACTTGTTAATGAATTTGGCCCTGCTGCAATCTCTGTAACTGCTGCACTGCTTAAAGCTGAATCCCAGATTGAAACCTCATCAATCAAGCCATTAAAATACCTACTACTTCCATAATGACCTATATTAAAAGTCTCACCGTTTAAATCTAAACCTCCGCTACTATAAGTAAAAGTAGAACCAAAAACAACACCATCTAAATAAACTTGATTAGCTCCAGATGGTCCAAATAAATTTACTATTAAGTTATGCCAATTAGATGTATCTGTAAAACTTTCAGAAACCTCTGTAGCTCCTTTAATTCTAAATTCTAAATCATTTGCATAAATAGCAGCGGATATTTCACCTAAAGAAGTTGAGCCTGTAAATTGAAAAATACCATCATCGCCACTGGTTACATTTGTTTTAAACCAAATACTAATAGCCATTTGACCAGTATAATCTTCACCAAAAGAAGTTCCTATACTTGTACCACAATCAAAATAATCATTCACCCCATCAAAAGAAAATGAACGGTTAGAACTATAAGGCGCAGCCGTAACTCCTACAGTTTGACCGCTTTGAACACCGTCTACAGTATAAGTAATAATATGACTATCTATAGTAGTAGCAGATAAATCTATTTGTCCAGTTGAACTGTTGAAACTTCCTGTATCTACAAACACAACTCCAGCATCTGCATTGAAAGTACCTCCAGCTGTTCCTGTTATTGTTGGTGTTGGGTCGGCTTCACCTTGATGGAAACTACTTTTAGAGTAACTAAAGGCAGCTGAAGTACCAATTAAAGCAGTATCACCGCTCCAACTGTTTTCATAAATAGCACCTTCATTAATAGTGTTAGTAGCTAATTTACCAAATCCATTAGTGTTGTTTATTACTCCTTGTCCCCATCCGTTTGTTACTGCCATAATCTATTTTTTAAAGTACCCATCCTCCAAAATCTGCCGTTGTATCTGGTGAAATATCATCATTACTATTACTGTTGTATTCAGGAAAAGTTGTTTGATTAAATGTCATATAATCTATAAATCTATTAGTATAGAATTGTGCTGTTGTTCTGCTTCTTTCAACTAAGCTATCTACGTGTTCTTTTGTTAGTGCTGTGCTATTTTCAGGATTCTTTGTATATATTCCACCATTAGCAATATTAACACCTGCATATGGTAAATATTCAACCATTGCCCAATGTAAAAGCATACTTTTTATATAATCAGAAAGTAATGCTAAATAAGGATTTGCTAAAGTACCTGCAACAATATCTGCTTGAATTTTTTCGTATAAATCAGTTCCTAAATAATTCTGTATATGAATGTCCTGAGCTTGGTTTATAAATGGCAAAAGCTTATCATTGTCAATGTTACCATTAGCAGCAGTGAAAACTGAAATATCGTGTCTTGTTACAAATAGTGCTTTGCTCATTTCTTATAGTTTGGATGATGACCATTGTTAGGCATATTTACAGGAGCTTTAACCGATTGTTTTCTACCTCTTGGTTTAGGTTCGTAACTCTTCGGAATTATTTTAGTTGTTTTGTAATCATCTAAATCATTACTACCTGTTTCTTTACCTTTCTTAATCTTGTATAATATTTGCTGCCACTTGTGCCTACAATAAACACCGCCTTTGAACTTAAATAAATCGTAGTTCTGACCATTGTGCATAGGTAGTTTAGCAGCTTTAAAGTTCATATCTCTACTTGCTTTGTCAATATCTTCTAATCTATACACTATACCTTGTCTTGTTCTTGCCATCATTTCTTTACAAAACTCTCTACTTTCACCACCTTTTCTGCTGCTGCCTTTAGCATATTTATATCTTACTTTATACATTGATTTATCTAAAGTAGAAAAACCATCTTCTTTACTATCTACTGTTTCACTTAATTGAATCATTGAAGCTGCCCATTCTTCTTCACTTTCGTTATCTTCTTCAACATCTCTAATATCAATCATTTCAACTTCATCTGAGTTCATTATCTCGCCTTTAAGCGAGTGTAAAGCATCGTGAAGTAGTTTGTCACTATCTTTGTCTTTTATTTGCTTAGATGCAAGTATTTCAAGCTCTGTTTCTTCTTTCTTGATTCCTGTTTCTTCTTCTCTTTGTTCTTCGCTAACTACATCTTCTAAATCCATAAACTCTAAAGGCTCAAGAGTTTTAAAATATAAGTTTAAAGAAATATCATTGTAAGCAAGTATTTCATCAAGCGCATCAATAATTAAATTTTGATAAGGCTTAATAACAATATTATCAAATAATAGTGTAGCATTTTTAATCTCATCTGCATTACTTGAAAAGCCATTTGCAGAACCTAATCCAAGTAATAATCCAGACGTAACGCGATGTGTTACCATTATTTTAGTTTGGCACTCTTCACTCAAATATTGATAGTGCGCTGGTGCATCATTTAAAGGAATGTCTTCAACAGTTGTTTTACTTTCTGCATTGTTGTTAAATGCTACAATCACTTTTTCGCCATAACTTCCAGTGAGTTTATTTAGTACATCAGTTTTAATCTGTAATTGTTTTTCCCTGTCAGGAACACCATTGTTGAAGTTCACTACTTTAGTACCTGAAAAGCCGTTTTGAGTATCGTTAATTAAATAGTCTGCAATTTCTTTTTCTAATATTGCATAGCTTGTTTGATAGTCAGCTGGTGAATAGTAATAGAATCCAGTTAAGCTTCTTTTTACAATATAAATTTCATTTTGTGCGCCACTACCAAAAACAGGAAACTTAGTTAGCTTTGTGTTTTTTGTAACTTTTGTCCAATCAGGCGCATAGTAATAATTGTTAATGTTACCCTTTTCATCCATTTTTTCAGCTCTTAAAGTTTCTCTTGGAAAATATGTAATTGCTGAAATTTTATTTTTATTATAAGTTATTTGAAAAGATGCTTCACCTAATATTTTTAAATCTTGTGAAACACATCTTAAATCTTTTGGTTTTAACAAACTTTTCATTTGAGCATATTGCTCAGGCTTTTTATTAGAATCTGTTGCATCAATGCCTTTACCATAAATAAGATTAACAATACCATTAATCACTGCATTGTTAGTTGTGCTGTCCATATAAGCATCAATTAAACATTGATAGTAGTCATTGTTATCACCTATTCCTACCCAATTTCTATTACGTTCTTCTGTAATAGTTGGCCTTTCGTATTCGTTAAGCTGTATTAAATGTAAATTATCCATTGTAGTATATAAATTCGTTATCTCCTGTGCTTTGCTCTATATAAACACCATTGCTAATTTCATAATCGCTTAGTGTTTGATTGCTACAATACATCTTATCTTTAAATATAATATTGTTATCAGTTGTGTTGGTAATTGTTATAGTATAGTAGTTGTTTTCTATCAAAGCTTGTGTAGTTGTATAAGTGTAAAAATAATCTAATTCTGTAAACGTTGCTGCTTCATCTGTTAAAATAATTTTATTTTTTGCTTCAGATTTAATTACAAGCTTATAAACTTTAGCACCATCTATTGTTTCTCTTGGTATAAAGTTAATTACTCTTGTTCCGCTTTTCGTTAATATCTGCATTATCTTAAAATAAAAAAAGGGAAGGCTAACTACTTCCTCCCCTTCAAACCAACTATATTATGAATTACACAACTATTAATTGAGTATTTTTTAACTATTAGTACCTACTGTTACAGTTACAGTTGCTGAACTCATACCAGCAAAAGGATTTGCAGCAGTTCCGCCACTTATAAAGTTAGCAGGCTTCAATTCAGAAGCAGCTAAAGTTAAAGAGTATCCACTTAAATCACCAAATGCAGTTCCAGTCGCAATTGAACCTCCAGTTACTTCACAACCGTGTGCAGTTCCACAAAGCATAAAGTTTCCGTTTCTATCTTCAATAGCTATATGAGGTCTTCCGTAAGCCATTAGTTTTAATTCCTTGTTATCTTCTTTAGATAATTTAGGTAAAGTTAAAGTTAATGTTTGTTCAAAGAATGTAGTTCCATTCTCTCTTGATGAGGTGATAGCTTGTTCCAAACTATTTGTACCTTTCAAGTCGTATTGGTAACAGGTAAATGTTCCACTTAAATCTGTAATTTCGTCTGCCGTTTCTGTAACAGTTCCTAAATCTCCGAAATCTACAAACCAAGCTCTTACAATTCCTCCAATTTGGTCTTTGCAAGGATTCTTACGTCCAGCAGTTAAATCGCACGCCATAATTTATATATTTTAAAATAGAGGGCTATTTCAAGCCCTCGTTATTGTTAATCTTCTTAAGCGTGGTATAATACGATATCTGAACCGATTCCGTATTGAACACCAGCCGTATATCTCATCACAATTCTTGCATTCTGAGAACCATCAAGGTCGGCCATATCTAATAACTTAACTTCGTTATAATCAGAAAGTAATCCTGTACCGAAGAATAGGTTAGATTTTTCAGCTGCCATTGCAGTATCGTCATTTAGTCCATTAGCTACAAATAGTTTTACACCATCAAAAAGTAAGTTATTACCTAAAGATTGGTTTGTTCCTCTACCTTCGTAACCATTAGCACCAACACTTGCAAACCCACCTAAAGCTCTTACATAAGCTCTTGCAATGTTTTGTGAAATGTAAATATGTAAATCTTCTTTTCCGTAAAGTGCAGATGGAATAGCATCTACAATAGAACCTAATTTATCAATTACATTTGAAGCAGTTACAGCAGCGTGTGAAGCTACATCTACAACATCAGCATCAGCTAAAGCTAAAGTAACTAATCCATCATATTCACCAGCGTTTGCATTAACACCTTCCCAAATGTTTTTCTCATTCTTTTCAGCTACTAAACCAGCTACGTGGCCAATCATAAAATCTGAAAATTTAGGCGGCATATTATCAAATGCAGAATATCCCATTTGTACTGCTTCCCAGTCAGAAGTAAAATTAGATTTACATAATTCAAGATTTACTTGAAATTCTTCAGGCTGTAAAATTCTTTCAGTAAGTGTTACAGTTCCTGTTGGTGTAAAATCACAAGTTGCATCTTTAATAATATTAGCATCTGTTGCTACTTTCTTAATTACTTCTTTGTATTTTACGTTTGGTTTTACTTCAATACCACCTTGTTCGATAGTTGCTCCACTAAGTAAAGCCGCAGAAATATATTTGCCTGCAAATTCACCAGCGTAAGTTGAAGTTATACTTGTTGTTGTTGCCATTTTATTTTATTTTAATTGTTAAATATTTTATTATAAACTCTATCTTTAGTTGTTACAACCTTATTAGCAGAAATTTTGAAGTTTACTTTTTTATCTTCTTTTTCTGGATTGTGTTTTACAGGTTCAGCAGATAGTTCAACTTCTTCTACTTCTTGCTTAACTTTAGATAGTTCTTCTTTTTCTTCTTTGTTACCCATTTTTTCAATCATTTCTTTAAGCTCATTCATAGCCAAAGAAAATTCTTCTTTAGTAACATATTTCATTTCTTCTTCTTCTTCCAATTCAGTTTCTAATTCTTCAGATACTGTTTCTTCAGATAATTCCTCTTCAACAGCTTCTTCTGCTGCTGCTTCTTTAATACTGTCAATCAATCCTTCTTCAGATACTATAAGAATTTTGCCATCTTCTAATTTATATTCACCAATAGGAAGTGCAATTTCTTCTTCTTCTGTTTTAATGAATATTGATTTACCTGCTTCAAAAGATTCTGCAACAAGTATAGTACCATTTTCAAGTACCATTTCAGCTAATTCTGTTTTTTCTTCAGAAAGTTCAACACCAACAATATTTTTAATTTTGCTTAGTATTTCGTTTGCTTTCATAATTATTATATTATACACTTAATGTAAAAAAAAGTGTAAAGTGTTATGTGTTTTAACAATATTTATTTTTATTATGCTTTTTTCTGTATAATAAACCACTCTGCACCATCGCTCCAAATTGTAACACCTTCATAAGCTTTGTTTATTTCGTAGTTACTTGAAGAACCATCTAAATTCTGACCAGAAGCTGGTGTCACATATACTCTTGTGTTAGTAGCAAATGAAGAATCTGAAATTAATCTTATTACTCTATTTGTGTTGTTTGCATCTGTACAGTCAGGAAGTGTTAAAATCATAGAACCATTTGCACCGCTCCAAGTTAGCTTTATCATTTCAGCATCTGCAAATATTGAACGTCCTAAATCTTCGTTTACACTTGGAACAACTGTTAAACTATAAGGAACTAAATAATTTATTATTTCTTTTTGTAGGTTTTTAAAAGTAATTTTTTTTGTTTCATTACTTTGAACAACTGCAAATTCATCGCTTTGTGTTAAATCAGTAGTTGCATTTAATTCTGATATTCTTTTACTCATTTTTAAAGTTTTATATTATTGTTATTTTCTTGTTTTAAGTTTGCGCCTGTTTCTAATAGTAAAACTCCAGCGCCTGTTATAACCCCTATTCCTTGTGCTTGGTGAGAACCATCACAACATTTTACGCTATAAGTTCCATCATCGCACAAACAACCTCTTCTTCCGCCTGTTGGAGAAGTTCTGCTTGGTGTTTTTGATTTTCTTCTTCTTTTCATTTTATTTCATCTTTACACAATTAGGAACTCTTCTACCATTTTTTATTTTAAAGCCAATCATTTCGTAACCATCATAACAAGGCTTTTTTAATTCGTGCTTTTCGCAAGGCATATACCATTCTTTATTTTCAAACTCGTGAATATGAAATCCTTCGCATCCTATGTTTGCTGCCATTTCTTCTGCTTTTTCTTGCGTACTATAAGCAAGCCTGTCATCTATAATAGCAAAGTCATCATTAATCATCATTGAAGCTAAGTTAATTTCTCCAAGTTCTTTAAGTTTGCTTTCACTCCATCTTAGACCAGCTTTACCACCCCACAATAAATAAGAGATAGTTCCACAAGCTTCTTTATCATTTTCATCATAGTATTCAGCAGCTCGACTTAAATAGCTATACATTCTTTTTAAAGTTTCTTTACTAATGTTTTCTTTTTTAGCTAATTGTTGAGCTCTTATTTTTCCAACTTGAGTTGCACATTTATTATTAACTTTTTCATTTAGTTCAATTCCACGTTTAGCATTGTTGCTTACTGCTTCAGGATAATCATTAAATGTCTCAAGTTCTAATCTTCTACCTTCTTTAGTTCTATTATCTTTTTTAATAAGTGCTTTAATATTGCTTAACATATATTGCGCTTCATCTTCCATAATAGCTTTCATTTCAGATTTTATGTCATCTTTTTTTTCAATCTTCGCTTTGTCTGCAAAATAACCTTCGATACTAAATCCTTTTACTTTTCCGCTCTTTACATAATCATTCCAAACCTCATCATTTTCAACTTTCATTGAAATCATCCACGTACCAACAGGTACTTCTAAATCATATAATCTGCTCTTATCTTGTTCGCCTTCTACAATCCAAGATTCTACAACAGTTAAATCATTAATGCTCATTTGATGTTCTAAAGTTGCATTGTTTTGATTGCCGTTCATAAAGAATAATTCTGAAGCCCTTCTAACTGTTTCTTTAGAAAAATAAACATAAAATATTTCTTCACCTTGTTTTCTAAATATTGGTTTGTTAGGTATTAAAGCTGCTCCCATTAAGATTCTCTTTTCTTCATCTACTTTTGCCAATTTAATTTCTTGGTCTGCTAAAGCAATAAAAGAACTTTCTATTGCTGGATTCTCTACGATTGAAACGGCATCAATTCCATTTACCTCGTTTTCTTCGTCTAATAATAATTCTACTATATTCATTTTATTTTATTTTAAAAAGTTGCTGTACTTACAATTTGATTATCTAACTGCTGTTGTGTTGTTACTTCACTTGCTACTACAAATGCCTGAACTGGTTGCTGCTGTCCTAAAGCTCCAGCAATTTGATTAAAACCGCTTTGACCTACTACATTAAAACTTGGTGCTTGTGGTTGTGATGGGGCGCTTGTTCCACCTACTCCACCTGTTGAAACACTTGTTGGAATAGTTGCTGACGGCCCTTTAACTTTGCTCAATACTGCTTTAGCTGAAACTATACCAGCCAAAACTTGTCCAGTCATTTGCGCTATTAATAAAGGTGTAACTACTGGAGCTACTGGGCCTGAAGCTGCACCAGCTGCTGAAGCTCCTGCAATTGCGCTTGAAATACCACTTGCTGTGTCAATTAATATTTGTGCTAATGCTGCTGCTTTTCCAAGCTTTGTTCCTTCACCAGCTAAAGAAATTAAACTTCCTAAAGAAGTTGAAGTTGCTGAAACTAATTCTTGTTGACTTTTAATTTTAGCATCTGTTATAGATTTTTCATTGTCAATTTCAGTTTTAGTTAAATCATTGCTTAAAGATTCTCTTTGTATATTACTTTCAGAAATGTAATTTAATAATTCTTGGTTTGCATCTTCAAAGGCTTGTGTTCCTTCTTTGTATAAAGCTCTTTTCCTTTCAAGCCTATCAGTTTCTATTGTTATTTCAGCTTCAAGTGTTGCTTGTTGTGCTTGTATTCTTTTAGCGTCATCTTGTATAAGTTCATCAGTTGCTTTACGTTCTGCAATAGTTCTTTCATTAGTTCCATCAATAGAAGTTTGTTGAAGTTCAATTTTTTCTTTTAGTAAAGCGTTTGAGTTTGCATCTTGTTCACTTCTAAAGCCTTCTATTTGTGCCAATACTGCTTGCTTTTCATTTCTTGCTTCTAATAGTGCAATATAATTTTCTTGATTATTATTTAAGTCAAAAGCTACTTGTGCTTGTCTAATTTGTAAATCGACTTGCTCAAGCATTGCAGCTTCTTGTTCATCTAATACTGCTTTTAAATCATTGTTAGCCTGTATTCTTTCTTCAATAGTTTTAAATTCATTATCTCTAATTTGTCTTAATTTTTCTGCTTGAATATCGTATTGTTCAATTAAACCTTGATTTTTAACTGCTGCTAATTCTGCTGCTTTTGCGAGTTCTACATTTGCTTTTGCTGATTCGTAAGTGCTTTGAGTGTAGTTTGTAATTGCTGGGATTGCTTCTTCTACAACCTCAGTTATTTTATCTACTGAATTATCAACACCTGTCAAAACATCGATGTATTCTTTTCCAGCTTCTTTAGCAGTATTAATAGCGCCTTGAAAATCGCCTTCAAATACTTGTTTAATTGCTTTACCCAATAAACCTAAAACCTCAATGCCAGATTTAACTCTTTCTACAATATTGTTTTTAATTGCGATACCAAGATTTTTAATTGATTCTAAAGGGTCATCAAATATGCTTTTAAAGAATTTTGTTACACTTCCAACATTACTTGAAACAAACTGAAACAAGTCATTAAAGGCAATAGTAACCATATTAATAGCAGTATTAAATCCATCAACGACTTTTTGATTACTCATAAATAATTCTGAAACAACCGTCAATCCTTTTATAAGTAAACCAATACCAACAGCTTTAAGCGCAACACCCATAGCTTTAAAGCCTTTCTTAGCTGATTTACTTGCGTTTGATGTTTTATCTACTGTTGTGTTTAATTGTTCAGCATCTTTATTAGCACTTACAAAACTTTTTTCTGTTGTTTCTAAGCCTTTATTAATGTTTTCAATTTCACTATCAACTTTATTTAAGCCTTTAACAGCTCCATCTACATTTGCTTGTAATTCTAAAACTTTTACTGTTGCCATTTTTTAAATCTTAATTGTTCTAATCCTTCTTTAATTGTCATAGGCACTTTGTTTTTACCTAATGCTATATTGATGTTTTTATCGTATAACTTATGCTCTTTACAAAATGCTAATGCTTCTAATATTATTTTCATGTTGGTTCATTTAAAAGTTCTAATTCTGTTTCACCACTTTGCAGTTTAGTAGTCATTTTATTAATTGTAAATTCTCTTGTTCCTACAACTATTTTGTCATCTAATGACAGCTTTATTAATATGCTTAAAGGAAGTATTGCTTTATACTTAAATAATCTTGTTTTCTTATTAAATACTCTTGTTATGTAGTTTTGATAAAATTTTTGAAATAAGCTGTTATTATCACCGCCATAATCAGTTAATTGATAACTGTTAATTTCACTACCAAAATTTAAATTAAAATCTGAAGCAACTGTTGCTGTTCCTAATGTGTTTGAGTTTGAAGGCATCCAATATTGTGTAATTGAAAAACTACTACCAGAAGAAGAAGGTAAAGAACCATCTGTAGGCCTTGTATTATAAACAAAATTAACTCCATTTGGAAACAAAGAAGGTAAGTCGTTTCTTAATACACCATAAAACAAAAGAGGTTTTCCGATTGTTGGTTTATTGTCTACATCAATAAAAGTTCCTTGCTGATAAGGTATGAAAGACTCTGAAGTAGTTGCTTGATTAGATATTCTTTCATAAAGCATATGTTCAAAAGGTATTTTTATTTCATAATTTGAACCTAATTTTGCATTTGTTGCATATTCTAATTCACCATAGTTTTTATTATTTATGTTTTTAAAAGTTGCAGCAAGTATAGTTTTTGCTTCTTCATATTTGAAATTAACGTTTGTATATGGAATGTTTTCATCAATTGTGTTTTTATCAGTTACTACATATTTACTAATATCAATCACATCACCAGAACTATAATAACTATCTAATGTTTTTATTAATATTTCGTTGTTTTCATCTGTATATGCAGTTAAATTGAACATTTTGAAAATAGTATTAATAAAATCTATTATTTTCATTTTAGGCATTTGTTCAGTTATTAAAACATTACCATCTGTTAGCTGTAATTGATTAGAAGTGCTTGTGAATATTGCATCGTTATAAAAAAAGTTAATAGCTGCGCTTGCCGGTGGAGCAACAGTTTCTTGCAATCCTCTTCTTCTATAAATATCATATTTAGCTTGAAACAAAAACGATTGTTGAGCTGTAATTTTACTTATAATTTTAAAAATAATTTTTTCATCAATCCCTGAACCTTCTGTTGCTTGAGTCCAAAAATTAGATGGAAAATCACTTAGAAAAAAACCAGATGTAGCAGCTCCTGAAACATTTGAGTGTAAAGCATTTAAATAAACTGACAACGTTTGTGCGCCTTGATTATTTATTGATTTTATAAATGAAAAATTATTATCAATGTCAGTAAGTTCAATGTCATATAAAACAGTCTCATAACCTGTGTAAGGTGTTATTGTAATTGAAAATAAAGTTTCATCCTGTACTACATTACTTGGAGGTGATGAGTTTAAATTTTGTCTATTTAGAAAAACCCCCCAATTATATACGCCAGTAGTTAAATCAAAATAATTCAAGCCTTCAACTGATTCTTCTTCAAAACTTGAGCAATATTCCACAGTTGCGCCTGTTCTTGGCCCGCTTGCGCAAGAAAAAGAATTATTACCACCTAAAAAAGTACCTCCCGATATCATTTTACCCTTATTTCTATGAAGCCATAGATATAAATTATCAAAAGCCGTAGAATCTAAAAATTCATTTGTTTTAAATTTCAAATTATATCTATCTTCTATTGCTTTAAAAATTAGCTTTGCATTAATAGCTGGTTTTAAATCTTCTTTAAATATCCCCCTTTTCCCTGTATTACTTCCATTTCTTGAAATATTGTTAATATCGCTTGTTGTTAAAGAAAAATTATATTTATTCGAATGGCCTATTAATGGATATATAATAGCATCGTTATAAGCAACTGAATCTACTGTTGTATCTAAACCAGTTGTTAAACCATCTTTTACTGTTTGATTTGTGTTTATGTGATTAAAATTGTTTAACCAAGTTAAGTTGCTTAACTGGTCTTCACCTAAACTTTCTTTAAATGAAATTGTGTTACCAAAAAATGTTACTTTATACATACTTGGCTTATTGCTTTTCATTACAACAGATTCAAGTTTAATTTTACCTTCTTTAAATGGTAAATGATTAAGCTCTATAATAGCAGAAGCCATTATTTGATTGTCAAAACCTATTACGTCTGGATTATACCAATACTTAAAAATTTTATTATTTGTTTTTGAAGCTGGTAAATTGAATGTTCTTGAATAGTCAGTAAATGTTTTATCAAAGTCTTTTACATCTTGAATAACTTGAGTTAGTGTTATTAGTTCAGCTTCCATTAAATCAACTCTCACAAAGTCTTGAGCTGCTTCATTTACTAATTGAGGTTGTATATATAAAATTAACTCTTGCATTATCTTACATTGTTAATTAACTTAAATGACTTTTCAAAGCTCATTGTGTAATTAATCATTTTATCATTTAAGCCTGTTTTATAAGTTAGTGAACTATCTTTTAATGTAACTGGAAGAACGTTGTTTAAGCTATCTGTAAGCCATACATATTCACTCACCATTAATTCCCTAAAACTATCATTCATTGATTCACTTACAAAACCTGTATTTAATTGCAGTGTTTCAGTTCCATTTGCATTAAATGTTTTATTCATATGCTGATTAGTGTCGTAAACATTATAAGTGTAAGTAGTTGTACAGACTTCACCAAGTAATCTCGAAGTAGGCTTTCTTGTTTGAAATATGCTTCTGTTAAAATTTTCTTTTTGTGTTTCTAAGCTTTCAGTTGATTTCTTAAAGAAGTATAAATTTTCATATGCGCCCCACTTATTTAAAAATGTAATTTTGTTTACTGGATATTTACACTCATCAACTTCTTCTACCTTAATATTTCTTGTTGAAGTCGTATCATATGTAATTACTATTTCATCTATTTGATTACTTGATGTGCTTTGTGAAATATATTTTATTTTACTACCTGATTCTGTGCTATCGCTTACGCTGTTTGTAGATATTACAGAACCATTATATTTAAATTCAACTGTATTAACCTTTTCTACATTAACAGGGATTTTTATAGATTGACCTTTTTTATATTGTATGTAATTTGAGCTAATCATTAAGTTAGGTTCTGCTGTATAGTTAACACCATCTTTGAACTCATTGTAACCTTCTTGAGCTAAATAGGTTGTAGTTGTTCCTGTTCCTATTGTTGTGCCGTCTGCCTCTTTTGCTGTTGTTACAACTAATACCCAAAAACTCTGCTGATTTACAGTTGCTTGCGGAAAGTCATTAGTGAAGAAATCATTTATTATTTCAGATATTTCTATTGTTACAGAATCCTCACCAGTTATTGGTTTTTTATTTAAAATATATTGTGTAGATAAATCACCGCATATGTTGCTGGTTGTTGTACCTTCTTTGATTGTTATTTGTATATTAAAATAACTTAAACTGCTGCTTGTCTCATTAGGTGTTCTTATAAAAAATGGGCTTCTTGTTCTTATTATTGTACTCATAATTCTAAATTATCTTGTAATATTCCTTGTATCATTTCATCACTATATTTGTCAATACCTGCTTCAAAAGGTTTAGTGAAAAACATTGTAGCTCTAATTCCTTTATTCTTAATGCTTCTTGCTATTAAAAAGCTTAAAGATTGATTAGTTATAAATCTTCCTGTTTTTTTATCTCTTCCTTTTATGCCTCTTTGCTTAATCCATTTTTCAAATACACTTGCTGGAGGTTGTTTAGTAGTAAATTTGAAAGGACTTGATTGACTTTCTGCATAATCGTGCTTTGAACCTCTAACACCTTTATCTAAAAATTCACCATACTTTTCACTTTCGAATGTTACTTTGTTTTTGTTTATTTTATAGCTTAAACTATTGTATAGTTTTTTAGAAGCATTATTCTTGCCTTTAGTCAAGTTGCTTCTTGACTGCTGTATTACATACTTAGCGTATTTTTCTAATGCCTTTTTAAATTCACTCATTAGCAATAAGTCATATTAGATTTTGCACCTATGTCGAATGTTACAGCCCAGCCTGCAAGCATATTGTCAAAACGTTCTGTAAATGGTTCACAATTAGCATCATTGATTAATTCAAATTCGTTTCTATATAAATCAGCATTTTGCATAACTCTCATAACTCTTGTAGCTAATGATAATTGAGTGTTTAATATATCTT
>Ga0181373_1000201_pt1 | contig 14850 bp, 13 predicted proteins | sample LowvirmetaG_3_FD_130159 | JGI IMG/M metagenome (GOLD analysis project Ga0181373, IMG submission 130159) | Marine viral communities from the Subarctic Pacific Ocean - Lowphox_09 viral metaG | ecosystem: Environmental > Aquatic > Marine > Oceanic | place: Subarctic Pacific Ocean | collected... | reverse complement strand
ATGTTAGCTTTGAAAAAAGCTGAACAAGACTTCGAACTCAAAATGAAAGAGCTTGAAGTAGATGTTTTTGAACTTGAAACTAAAGATAAACAAGATGCAAGAACTAGGTTTAGTTCGGATTGGACAGCTCGTATTATGGGTATAGCTACAGTTGGCGGTTTTCTAGGATATATTTTTCTAGTCACACTCCAGCCACCTGAGCAGAACAGCGAGGCTTTGATAAATCTTGTGCTTGGCTACCTTGGCGGGTTAGCTAGTGCTGTAATAAGTTTTTATTTCGGAGCGTCTCATAAACAAGACTGATGGATCAAGCAGTACAGTTTATAAATGAAGTTGGCTTCCCGATAGCTGCTGCACTAGGATTAGGGTTTTTTATATGGAAACTTATTAACCGTATTATTGACGGCATGGAAACTAAAGTAGACGTACTAGATGATAAAGTAGCTGATCAAATAGAACAAATGGAACAAAGACTAGGCACTAAATTAGATTCGCAACACGGAATATTAGTCGCTCTTATAGATAGAGTACGCAGTTTAGACAATGAAATAATTAGACAAGACACACTTATAAAAACAATACTGGGTGTGCCTCAATTAATAGATAGTAATAAAATTGCTAAAGCTGATAGAGAAGACCAGAGAAAAGACTGATGGCTCCCAAACGACCTGACGAAATACTGCTCATAACTTCCATGATAATTGTCATGTTTGTTGTTCTGTCTATACAAGCTGACGAAATGGTTCATGAATTTAAAAGTCCTTCGTTTAGTGGAGTTGGTACTTCTAGTCATTATCTAACTATTGAAAATCAAGAAACTAATCGTAAAGAAGCAATCGCAGAAGAAATCAAAGCGTTGCGAGATGAAATAGAAAGGGAAGAAAATAATACAGTTGAAGCTAGGTTCATGAGGAATCTGACCAGTCGTATCTACGCTAACATTGCTCGCCAAGTAGAGGCTTCATTATTTGGAGAAGATACCAATAAAAGCGGTTCTATGGAGCTAGATGGTAACACTATAGAATATGAAATAACAGATGAAAAAGTTAAGGTTACAATTACCGACGAGGACGGCAATGTTACAGAAGTTATTGTTCCCGTTGGTGGTTTTACTTTCTAGCTGTACGCTAATGATCGATCCTTTAGCTAACAACTTACCTCCAGTTGAGCGTTTGAAGCAGGCTCAAGTTGTAGGGTTATACGTAGACATAGCGGAGGTTCCTGAGCCTATCAGAAAACCTGTGGTTTCTATATATGCTAATGATTTTAAAGATGAAACAGGGCAACGTAGGTCTAACTCTAAATACGCTACCTTTAGCACAGCTATTACACAGGCTCCTCATGCATATTTAATCCGAGCCCTTAAACACTCAGGGTTTTTTGAAGTAGTAGAACGAGTTTCATTAGACTCAGTGACTAAAGAAAGACAGTTAATCCGTTCAACAAGAGATACTTTTGACGAGGATCAGAAGTTATTACCTCTTAAATTTGGCGACATGATAATGACAGGAGGCGTTTTATCTTATCAAGCAAATATATCTAGTGGTGGTATGGGGGCAAGAAATTTAGGAATAGGAATCTCAAGACAGTTTAGAGAAGATATAATCACAGTTAGTTTAAGAACAGTATCGGTAAGTACAGGAAGGATACTTACAGAGGTTTTGGTAACAAAAACAGTTTTGTCTGCGTCGTTAGATAACGACGTGTTTAGGTTTGTTTCAGATAGTACGGAGTTAATCGAAATTGAAGGAGGTGCGGTAAAAAATGAGCCAACCAGCATTGCTTTACAAATGGCGATTGAAACAGCGGTACTAGAGACAATAAAAGAGGGTGTAAAAAATAATTATTGGAGGATAAAAGAATGAAAAAACTTTTATTATTACTAATGTTGTCTTCACCTATATACGGAGCAGATAACGAAATATATATTGACCAGAGTTCTGGATCATCTAATACCAACATAGACCTTGAGCAGTTAGGTTCGGGAAATATTATAGGAGGAGCTGATGCTACGGCTGGTGCTTCTAATATGACTCCGTTAGATTTAGATGGAACAGCTATGACACTTGATATAAACCAGATAGGAGATAGCAATAAATTTTTAGGAGATATTTGGGCAGACTCTTACACAGGTTTTTTTGAGTTCGACGGTAACAGCAATACATTTAATATGAATACAGACAAAACTAACACATTTGGAGCAGACAGTTCTAATGTGAATGTCGATGTAACTGGAAACAGCAACACATTCACTTTAAATCACGCTACTGTTGCACAAGCTACCACACTAGATTTAGATTGGATTATTAACGGTTCGAGTAATAGTATTACTTCTGCTATCGATATAGATGCCGCAACTAATTATATGGATATTGATGGCTCAGATAACACAGTTAGTTATAATGGCGATGGCTATGCGGGAGGGTATTTTTATCTAGACCATACAGGAAGTAATAGAACTTTTAATATACAACAACAAAGTACACAAGATAATGACTGGCTTAAAATTATCAGTGTTGGTTCTACTAATAGCTCTGTGTGTGTCATTCAAAACGACCAAGGTACAAGCACAGGCTGCTGATATAGGCAGTATTAGTGAGTTACGTGGCAACGCGCAAATAGTAAGAGACCAACCTTACGGAGCTGAACTAGACTTTGGCATACTTAGTTATGACAAAGTAGAGACAGCGAATGGTCGTATGGGTATTACATTTATCGATGAAACTCAAATAAGACTTACAGAAAACTCAAAAGTATTAATTGATGAGTTTGTTTTTGATCCTAATCCAGATAACTCTAAAATGGCTTTAACTTTTGCTAAAGGTACCGCACGATTTGTTACGGGTAAGCTTAATAAAGTTCCAAAGAAAAATATTAAAATACGAACGAATAGTGCAACCATTGGAATAAGAGGAACAGACTTCACTATAACTGTCGATGAATTAGGACGGTCATTAGTGATTTTATTACCTAATTTTGACGGCACTTCTAGCGGCGAGATAACAGTAGAGACTGCCATGGGTATGGTTATTCTTAATAAACCTTATGAATCTACAGTTGCAAGTGTGTATGAACAAGCACCTACTAAACCTGTTATCTTAGATATAACCCTTGAACTGATAGATAATATGTTGATTGTAAATCCTCCAAAAGAAACACAAGATTCTTTACAGCAAACACAAGTACAAGGCACCGCTGATTATTTAGATTTTGCAGACCTAGATATTGATTTTTTAGCAGAAGACTTTTTAGATAATGAAGCTGATCTAACGTTCACAGAACTAGATATAAATTACCTTGACGTAAACTTTTTAGAAGATTTACTAAAAATAATAGACGCACTAGCTGTTTCTGAAGAAGAAGATCAACTAAATCAATTAGCCACAGGCATACGAATAGCGGGAACAGATATAGGTCAAGATAAAGATACCCAAATAACTACGATAATAACAGGACAACAAATAAGTATTAGAAGGGCTGTAGGGGACAGTTATAGACTAGATTTAGACGGTTCTAGCTCATATACCTTAATTCTTTTACAAAACGGTGTAGAGAACGTTGTCAAGGTAAACGGAGGTTCTGCTAATACAATCACCATAAAACAAAGTAGTTAATTTGTGGTTTATAAATATATACAAAGTTAATGATCATGAAGTATAATCGACTCATCAGTTCTTTACTGCAGCCTTCGGGAACGGCTTTATCCGCTAAAACCATACTGGGAAACACTATGCAGAAATTAAAATGGCAGTTTTAGAAACATTAGCAGCAATAGCTACTTTTGCTGATTCAGCAAGTAAGCTTAAAAATGCCTTCGGTGATCAAGGAGGTGGGGGAGTAAGCGGCACCACGTCAGCAGAAACACAATCGGGTAGTGGATTAGAATACACTCCTGTAGGTCTTGAATCATTAGAAATCACTCCTTTCGAATACGCTCTTTTAGACGAGATGTACAAACAACAACAAGAAGAACCTGAAGAAATGATGTACGGTGGTCCGTTGTACGCAGAAGAGGGTGGAGGTCTTGAAACTTTATTTGAAGACGATTTATTTGAAGATGTGGTTTTTGAAGACGTAGACGCTTCTATGGAAATTCCAGAACCTGTTTTTGAGGAAGATGAATATACAAAAGCTCGGAAGAAACGGGAAGAAAGATTACAAAAAACCATGGATACGTTTAACGAGGTAAACAAGTATATGAACATGCTTACAAATTTTAAATCAGACATAGACGTTCTTACAGGGTCAAATAATAAAAGCAGTTCGATCAAGTCTCGTGGAAGTGTCGTTCCGAAAGCAGGAAGAATTCAACAAACTAGAGTAGGCGGAACAACGATTAACCCATTTGAATATAGACAATATAAAAACGGTGGTGAAATAGACGCTGTATTAGATAGAAGAATGTTTGCCGCTAACCCAATGTTTCATGGTGGCGATGTTAGAGGTCCAGGTGGTCCAAAAGATGATCTAATACCAGTAATGGCAAGTAACGGAGAATTTATGTTATCTAAAGCAGCTGTTGATCAAGTTGGCGGAGGTAACCATTCTAAAGGTATTGCAATGTTAGAAGAATTTAATGAATTAGGAAACCAGAGATATGGCTGATAGAACGGTACGAGAATTTACTTCCCAAGCCCCTGCAGGGTATATAGGAGATTTTTTATCACAAGGGATATTCCCTTATTTAGGAGGTTTTTTACAATCTCAATTTGAAAATATTGGAAGACCAGACGCAACTCCGTTCACGTATACAGGTGAAAGGATAGCGCAATTCGATCCTAGAGAGCAATATGCTATGGATTTATCAGATGCGGCTATCGGTTCGTATAGACCGTTTATAGCAGATGCTTCAGATATTTTTTCTACAGGAGCGCAAGATTTAAGAAACATACAAGGCGCAGGTTTAGGCGCTTTTGGAGAAGCAGGAGCAGCAGCAGAAGCAGGTAGAGGTGAATTTGACCCAGCTTCCGCTAGTAGATATTTTGACCCATATGAAGATCAAGTAGTTCAACAAACTTTATCTGACATTAGTGAAGGATTAGCTAAAAGCGATATGGCGCTTAGAGACAGAGCTGTTGACGCGGGAGCTTTCGGAGGTTCTAGAGGCAGATTAACACAAGAAGAATTAGCAGAAACAGTAGGTAGAGGAGCAGCAGAACAAGTAGGAGCTTTACGTAGTAAGGGTTTTCAATCATCTCTTCAAAATGCTATGGCAGGTTTTGAAGGGGCTAGGCGTAGAGACCAAGGAGCAGGACAATTATTTTCAGGTATAGGCACTGGTTTAGGTTCTTTAGGTAACGTAGGTGCGGCAGGTATGTCACGTTTTGGATCAGGTATGCAAGGTTTAGGTACCATATTATCAGGGCTACAAGGACAAGACATTAATCGTACTATGGGTATAGGTTCATTAGGCAGAGGAAGAAACCAAGCTGAATTAGATAGAGCATATTCAGATTTCGTAGGAACTTATAATTTACCGATGACTACATTAAGTAACACAGGTTCTGTATTAAGTGCCCTTGGACCGTTGGCAGGTGGTTTTGGATACGCAGGTAGTAGTGCTCCTCAAGACTTCCCTAATAATACAGGCGCGCCATTTTATCCAAACCAAACTATGGGCACAGTAGGGGCTAATTTTTACGGCGGCGGGGCGAACACTATGGGTGGTTTAGGAAGTTATTACCCAATGTACGGATCAACAGTAGGAACAGGAACATACGGCATGAATATGCCGATAGCATAATATGGCAAACGGAAGACAAAGAGGCGGATTAGGGACATTAGGTTTCCCACAATTTAATGCAGGCGGACAAGGCGGCGTAATACCGCAATTACAACTTAGACCTGCACCGATCAACTTTCCTCGAGCAGGAGGCGGAGGCGGAGGCGGAAGAAAAGAGATAAATCCTGCCGCATATTTTGCTCCTGGAATCGTTAGTTTATTAGGAAGTAAATTATTACCTCAGCCCGCAATTAAGAAAAGACAACCTACAGGCGATCAAAGAATAGACGAAGTTTTAGCGCAAGCTGATTTAACTTTCGGTGCGGAAAGAGAAGATCCTACATTATTCCAAGAACTTTTACCTATAGGTATTGATGCTTTAGCTGCTGCAGGGTTTGGTGATGAAGGCGGAGCACAATACGCGCAAACAGCGATCAATAGACGAATAGCTAACTTAGAAGATAAAAGAAGAATACAGTCAGATAAAAGACAATTTATAAAAGAACAGTTAGAACCTGAATCAGCGCAAAAAGTAACTTTAATAGATGCGGATAAAATTAAAGCTGGAGTTGTAGATACTCGAAGAGGCTTCTTTTTACCGAAAGAACAAAGATTTAAAGTGTTTGATCCTAAAAACCCTAAAGCTAATGAAGACGGGTTTGCTTATGCTAGAGATGTAGGCAGAGGTAATTGGTTAGATGCGGAGCAAACAGGCGGAGACGGTAGAGATTTTAGCTTTTTGAAAGATCCACAATATGTGCAACTTTTTGATTTTACTAAAACACAAAAAGAAAATGATGATGCTTTATTAAGCACCTATTCTTCTATCAACAAGGTTGTTAAAGAATTAGATAAAGCAATAAAAGACCCAAGTTTAAATCCAGCTACTACAGTTGCCACAGCTTTAGGCTTCGTGGACGACCTAAAAGTTAATATAAATCAAGTATTCAAATCTCGTGGAAAAATAGAAAACAGTTTTTCTCAAGATGCTGAAAATAGTGGAGTAGCTTCTCAACAATTATGGTTAGCTTTGATGTCAGGAGACGATGCTCAATTAGACACAGCAACTAAAAACTTAGAAAGTAAATTAGGTATTAGACTTTCTGATGAACGATACTTAGGAAGTTTAGCCTATAGTAATCTTGAACTAAGGGCAAATATGCTAACACTTGCGTACGCTGCTGCAGCTTCAGCGGGTCAGACAGGAAGAACACTTTCTGACCGAGATTTAGCTTTGTTTTTACAAATAGTAGGTTTCGGAGCGTCTCAAAATCCTGAAGTTTTGAAAGAACGTATATTATCTTTTGGCGATGCCGTAGAAGAAAGAAATAATAATAGAACGCCTGTATTTTTACCTAAAACTAGTTTAGGCGTATATGACTTAACTGACACAATAGTTCAATCAACTTTAGGTGATTATTATACTCCTTCGAAAAATAAACAAGGTGAAGATAATTGGTTAGACACAGATAACTATACACAAAGAAAATTTGGAACACGATATAAAGACGTTGAAACATATAAAATATTCAAAAGCCATAAAAGAGGTGCTTTTGATTCTCCTAAAGAAACAGAAGAAACAGAAGAAGGAAGTATTTTAGATAGTATTGATCTTCAAATTAACTAATGGTAGATGCAACAACTCTTACAAAAGAGGACATAGAAAGTCTTGTAAATCGCGGTGCGTTACAAGTTAGTAAATTACCTATCTCAGATCAAAATCCTAACGTATTGTTTGGCGATATTTATAATACCGATCAATTAAAAGCTGCTGCTATCGCTAAAAGCGTACCTTTACAAAGTTATCTTTCTATATTGGAAGGTCCCGATAAAGTAAAACAAAAAGTAGATGAATATAATCAAGCTGTACCTTCTTTATTAAGTTTTTATAATAGACCTCCGTCTACTTTAACAGAAGCGGATATTTTTCCTGAATATACTGCTAGAGCACAACGCTACGACGCAGAGGAAGACAGGCGCACTAGAGAAACTGCCTATTTGAGAGGTAATTTACCAGAAAGTTTTTTAGAACCTGAACCTCCTATGAAGCCTATTGGTTACGACACAGCTATGGAAATATCTGCTCGTGGGTTTGATCCTCGTAAAGAACTTGACATAGAAGGAATCTCTTCATTTAGAAGAAGAATGGCGGCGCGTGGTCCGTACAATCTAACCCCTGAAGATTTAAATTATGCAAAACAGTATTTAGGAACTGATTATGCGAGCCGTATAGAAAATCCCGAAACTAGAGGTGCCTATGCTGAACGTCTTCCTGGGAAATTTGCATATTTAAATCCAGCTAATCCTGATCTCGGCATTGTTTACGTAGAAGAGGGGAAAGAACCTGTGTTATATGACTCACCATTATTTACACTAATGGACGCAGGAGAAGTATTTATGCAAGAAGCCCCTGTTATTGGTGCAGAAGTATTAATCGGCGGTAAAGGTTTAAAATATTTTGATGAATTTTTAAAAGATGCTCCAACTGGTAAAGGATTAGCAGGTAAAGCTTTCGAAGGAACAGCAGGAAATATTTTACTTTCAGGAGGAGCTGCAACAACAAGATTTTTACAATTATTAAGTGGTTCTTACACAGGTGTACATAATAGAGACATAGTAGAGATGTTAGAAGAATCAGGATATGTAGCCATGTTAGCTTTTGCAGGTAATACAGCAATATCTGCATTTACAAGTGGGTTTCCCAAATTATATAGAGGTATCACAGGTAGAGATTTATCTGCCACTGATATAAAAAAGATAGAAGAAGCGATAGAGGCTAAACAAGCTAGTGCTCAGGGTAAAAAAGTTAAAACATTCGAAGGAGAAGAACCTGTAAGTCTGCTCGATATTGATGAGGCTTTAGAAAAACTCTCCGCTGAAATAGGAAAAGAATTAAAATTTAATCCTACTTTAGCGCAAGCTACAAAAGATTCATATATCGCTGATTTAGAAAGTATTTTAATGGCTAATATTAACAATCCTGAATACGGCACTTTATATAAAGAAATGTTAGACGGTAATGAACAATTAATACAAGATTTATTTGACGGTATATTTAAAGACTTAGCTAATGATACGACAGGTAATACTGTTGCTAAATCTCTTACAAATTTGTTTGGAAGAAAGTCTGAAAACCTACAAGATGAAGGACTTGTTATTTTGTCAACTATTAAAGAAAACATAGATAACATGAGATCAGCTTCTCAGGGTAAAAATTTATTAGACCAAGTTGTTGATATAGAAGCCTCTTCTAAACTAATACCTAGGTACACAACTCGTTTAAATGAAATATCTCGTAATTATAAAACTCAATTAGCGAAAGATGTTAATACTGCGTTTGAACTACCTGAATTAGCTAATTTAAAATTTACAGGTAGAGGTTTTAGAAATGAAATAAAAGCTTTCCAAGACGCAGGTAAACAAGCAGAAGGTTTAAATGTTGGTCGTAAAGAAATTGATAAAACTTTTAACGAATTATTTGAGCCACAAATTTTAGAAAGACTTACAAGATATAAAGACGGAGATTTAACACTAAGAGAATTAAACGATATTCGTACACAGATCAATGCGTTCGCTAGTACATTAGAACCAGGAAAAAGCGTAGCACAACAAAAAGTTTTTCAACTTAGTCGTAATTTACAAGACTCTATTGAAAACACTATGTTTAGTACGATAAGAAAAAACCTCTCTAAAGACCAAGCAGACTATGTTATCGAAACATTAAATGTCCAAAAATATGGCACTGAGTTAGCAAACAATCGTGCTATAACGGATTTATTACGAACAAATCCTGAAGAAGTTGTTGGATATTTATTTGCAGGAGGAAGGGGTAAAACAGTAAATACTAAAGCTAATAGTGTCATGGATTTTCTAAAAACAACAAATAGTAATAGTGAGATAAGAAGAATTAGAAACGACACTATTGAGTTTATAAAACGAAACTTTTTTGATGATCCTGATCTATCCCCTGTAGAACTTAGCAGAAACTACAGAACTTTTTTAGATGAAAATGAATCAACATTAAGGTCTATTTTTCCTGAAGATGAATTTAGAGGAATATTAAGAACTAGACAAGATTTTGCTAAAAATATAACTGAACCATTAGAACGTTTAGATAGAAAAAATAGATTACTTACTGCTAAGTTTGGAGAAGACAGCCCTTTTAACATAGTTACCGAAATATTAGGAACTGGGTCAACTAAAAAAGCGAGTGGCGAATTAATAGATGATTTAAATTTTATAGATGATTTACTTGAATCAGCAACAGGGGCAGAAAAAGAAATATTACAAAAACAAATAAGCGACGCAACTAAAAAATATATCTTAATAAGGTCATCGGTAGATGGTAAATTTGATGTTAATATGTTAAACCAATTTATGAACGAAGGATTTGCTCCTGCACAATTAGTTGGAGATGATTTAAGTTTCAAAGGAGTTATTGGTAGATTAATTGATAAGCCAGATGAGTTTTTTACTAATCTTGAAGTTATGAGAGATGTTGGAATGAGGCTTACACAAGATATAACGAGTGATTCTGCATTACGTGCTCAAAGAAGAGAAGCAGTCTCTGATCCTGGAACAGAATATCTTAGAAGATTTTTTATACCTCCGCTAACACAGTTTGGTAGAAGAACAACAGCATTAGAAAATTTAGTTACAGATCGTAATTTAAAATTTTTGAGTACGGTGCTTACTGACGATAAGTTATTTAAAGCTTATGTTGATGGAATAAAAGGAACTAAAAAAGCAGGAAATGTTGCAAAAATACTGGCTGACTATGGTATAGTTCATTATCAAGATATCGGTGGCACAGCTCAGTTTTACGATACGGTAGAAAAAAGACAAACACCGACGGCTAGAGAAACAGTAACAACAGAAATGTTAGACGACATAGCTAGATTACAAAGAGCAATAGGAGGGTTTAACTAATGGGTCCAGGATTTGGCGGAATAAACATAGGTGGGTTTGCGTTACCAGACTTAAACATGGACGAGATCAACGCGGGCATTGCATCGCAACTTGGTCCAGAAATAGCAAAATTTCTTGCAGAACAAGAATTAGCTAATGCTACTAACGAATATGAAAAAGACGTAGCTGAGACAAAAATAGAACAAATTAATGAATTTGAATCTGGACTTGGCTCGTTGCCTCCTGTTGTAGAGGAAGTAATGCAAACATTAAGTTTACCTGATGAATATAAAACTATAGAAGCTGTATCTGATAGAGATTTTCCTAGGTTTGCAGAGCCCTCAGCACCCATGCCGAGTAGTATACAAGAAACTGTAAAAGCTGCTTTAGATAAAGCAATAGAAGAAGCTCCAATTACACCAGCAGAAGATGATACGTTTTACAACCCTAATTATTTTGGCTTTGAAGATGAAAAAGCTATTGCTATGGATAATGAAATTGACCAAGAATATTTAAATAAAGTATTAGCCGATCTTGAACAAACAGAACAAATATTGCCAACAACCCCGCCCGCTCCTAGTAGCAATGAAGGTTTTGATTTTGGTGCGCCCGCTAATTTAGGCGACACGTATTATGACCCGCAGCTTGACACAACATACACTTATCAGGAAAAACCTGACGGACGCGGCGGTTTTTATTCGGGTTGGGATATAACCGAGGGGACTGGTGGAACAGTTGGTATAGACCCGCCCATAACAGGTGGTATAGGAGCCTTGCCTCCAACAGGTGGTATAGGAGATTTTACTGATATTGTACAATTACCTGAAGTTGATCCTACATTTACAGTAGCCCCACAACCTGCTCCTTCTCCTATTTATGGCTTTGAAGACCCAGCAGCTCAAACAGGTAGTGAAGCAATTTACGATCCAGGATATAGACGAACAAACCCTGCAACATCTAATTTAATTATGCAACAAAGAGAAGCATATAATTCAGCATTACGAAATCCAGTATATAGAGCTCCCGATACAGTACAACCTGATTATGTAAGACCTATGTCTGCCGCAGAGTTTGGAAGCGTTCCTGGTCGATACACCCCACCAGTTACTGGAAGTAATTTAGTAAATAACAGAGAACAAAATATAAATACTGATTTAGGTTTTCTAGCAATGAACCGTGGTGGATCCCTAAATAACCGTATGGGATTAGGCGGGTTGCCGCCGATGCAACAAAACGATAAACTAACACAACTATTCGCACAGTCGTTTAGACCAAGGAGATAAATATGGCGATGACACCAACAGAAGAAATAATGATGATGGGCAAAAGAGCAGACGTACCTATGGGTAATCCTAATGCACCTGCTAAAGGAGCTGGAGCACCTCCACCAGAAGCTATGGAAGCTATGGCGGCACTTATGGGTAATGAAGCAAGTTTGGGTTCAGAGATGGATAGACAGATGCCCGCGGACAGTGGTGAGATGTTACAACAGGACGCAGGAGCTTTAGCAGAAGCTGTGGTTGGTAGAACAGGAGGAGACGTACAACAAGCTTTAATGTTATTAGATGACGCTAAAGCTATGTTAGAAGCTGCTTCTCGTGAACCTCAAAGAGCAGCAGAAGGAAAAGCCTTAAAACCTGTTCCTGAAGATAATAAGGGATTAGGTAAGTTACCTGAAAAAGTAAGAAATAAAATGGGCTTTATGGCTGATGGCGGCGGTATTATGACCACAGAAGACGCTATGAAGGAACTAGAGGATTTTAGGTCTTAACCGATCCAATCTTTCCATTTATCATCACCTAGTACTTCTTGTGCTAGGTTGAGCTTGTTTCGTAAAGCTTTCACAATTTTTTCATCGACTGTATCTTTCGATATCAAATCAATATAAGTTACTTTATTAACCTGTCCGATACGGTGCGCTCTGTCCTCTGATTGTAATCTTTTTTCTAAATCGTAATTATTACTGTAATAAACAACGTTACTAGCTTGGTGTAATGTGATTCCGTAACCACCTGTTTGAGTATTACTTATTAGATATTGTAAGCTAGAGTTGGGATCTTGAAACCTATCGATAATAGGCTGTCGTTCTTCCTCTGGCGTACCTCCATAATAAGTAGCTACCGCATCAGTTCCTACAATATCGTTAAGAGTGTTTAAAATACGTTTTATATCGTATTGGTAATTAGCCCATATAATTGTTTTACCCTGTATTTCTTCCAATACTTTTAATAATTCTTCTAATCGATTGTTTTTAATTTCTATTTCTTCACCTTGGTCATGTTTTACAAAACCACAAGTAACTTGGTGTAACCTTAATATCTGAGTTAGAACCGAGCTAACGCTAACTATTTCATTCGATTCAAGTTCCGCGATAGCATAGTCTTTTATTTGGTTATATATTTTCTTTTGTTCAGGCGTAAGTTCTACTTCTCTTTTTTGATACACCTTATCAGGTAAATCTAAACATTCTTTCTTAAGGACACGGTACGAGAACGTAGATACTTTATCAGATAGTTCGTCTAAGTTTTGATAACCGACCACTTGTCTAAAAGTTCTCTGCCCCATACTTCTATTAATTACTTTCGCGTAATGATTTTGAAACGTATAGAATGACGAATAGCCGAGCAACTGAGCGCATAGGAACTCTGATTGACTGTATAGGTCTAGTGGTGATTGGGTAACAGGAAAACCTGTTAAAATACGTCTGTATTTGCTTTGTAATGCCAACTTAACGAGATTCTTTGTCCGTTGTGCTTTCGGGTTCTTTATTGTGGTGGATTCATCAACTGCCATCATAGCGTTATGAGTTAGTAAAAACTTTTCTACAAACGCCACACCCTTCTTAGTACTAAAGGCTTCTACGTTAATAACTAATATCTTTAAATCGTCTGTAACTTCGAATAACTTTGTAAGCTGGAGTTTTTCTTTTTTATTTGGTGCGGGATTCCATACGCCTATACGCCTTATTATATGTTCGGGCATATGGGTTGGTATCTCACGTTCCGACCAGTTCTTATATACGCCTTTCGGTGCAATTATTACAGCCGCGTTGATAGCTCCTCTGTCGTAGAGTACAGCTATATTATCAACAAGTACTTTAGATTTACCTGTTCCCATTTCCATGAAATAAGCATATTCTTTCTTATCCCATGATCTTTTCAACGCCTCAAGCTGATGCTCGTACGGCTCCGTTTTAAACTTATATTTCATAGTAAACTTTCTAATTTCTAATCCGATATATTATATATAAATTAAATAAAATATAGTCCAAACAGAATTATTTCCTCGTGCCCTCTCATATTTCTAATAGAATTCACTGTTTCTAATAGATTTTCTTTGAAAACTAATAGACTGTACCCCTCTAGATTCCAACGTTTCTTTAAAAATCTATTAGATTATTAGAAATATTAGTACTTTTCGTAAATTATTTTTTATAAATTTTTTATTTTCCCAGATAACTATATCTAATATCCCTTTACTTTGCCGTTTTAGAGGAGTATCTTTATAGCTCTAGAAATTAGAAAGGAGAAAAATGACAGTATATGTTGTTCAAGAAGTAACAGGACGCAATATCGCCTCTGCTAGACAGTATGGTGATTTTGAAGTTTTGTTGCCTCCCAAAACCAATATAATGTTAAGTGCAGGTCCATCAGTTAGAAGAATGAAAAGAATACTTCAGGACTTTAAAGATGAAGACTACTTATTATTAATTGGAGATCCAGCAGCTATTGGGGTTGCGTGCTCCATCGCTGCATTTTTTAATCGAGGTCGTTATAGTATCCTTAAATGGGATAGACAGGAAGGAGTATATTACCCCGTCCATATCGACCTACATCAGAAAGGAGAATTATGAATAAAGAAAACCCAACTTTTGAAGAACTCATTGGCGAAGAAAATGTAGAATCGTTTAATGAGATTAACGAAGGTGAACTTTCATTAGTTTCTGCTTTAGCTAATAAACAGGTTCAACTAGCTCAAGAACTAGCGAGTTTAGAAGAAGCTGTTAAGGCTAAAAAAGAAGAGTTTAGATTAACTTCAGAACAAGAGTTACCAGAGGCTATGCAAACTGCAGGGCTGACGGAAATAGTACTTAGCACAGGTGAGAAGATCACTATATCTGAGTTTTATAACGCTCATATATCTAAAGCTAATCAAGACACAGCGTATCAATGGCTAATCCAGAACGGACATGCAGGCTTAATTAAAAATGAAGTCTCGCT
>Ga0181373_1000199_pt1 | contig 15047 bp, 17 predicted proteins | sample LowvirmetaG_3_FD_130159 | JGI IMG/M metagenome (GOLD analysis project Ga0181373, IMG submission 130159) | Marine viral communities from the Subarctic Pacific Ocean - Lowphox_09 viral metaG | ecosystem: Environmental > Aquatic > Marine > Oceanic | place: Subarctic Pacific Ocean | collected... | reverse complement strand
TGAAGTCCAGCTGCTACTTGTGTTAATTGTGGTTTTTCTATTGCAATACCGGCTAGTGTTAATATTCTATACACCAACTCTGTTTCTTCTGAAGCGTGTAGTTCAAAATCTACAGAACCTGTAGAGTTATAAAGTGGTTTATCATTTACTACTACATACATCCAATTTGGAGTTGTTGGCCTTTTAATATAATCAAAAGTTGCAGCCGTTATAGAAGCTGGGTATATTCTAATAGTATTTTCATTTTCTCTAACGTATATTGGTCTAGCATCTGTTGGTTTGGTCAACGGTGATTTATTTATATATAAAAGTTCGTTTCTTTGTACTTCTTCTATTTCTACATCAACATGCGTAACAGTACCAACTCTATATATTTCCGTGCCTGTGTTTGCAGTTAAAGTTGTTCCACTTGCAACAGTAGCATTTATAACTTCAAAAAATGATATTTTTTCGTTTAAATTATCTACAATATCACTATACTCTTTAGAGTTGCTATTAATTCTAGATAATTGATTTAAGTCATAAAAATATTGCTCAAATATTTCCATCTGAGCGTGGTCGGCAAATAAGTTAAACTCTTGCGGTGTTATATATCCTCTTTGCTCTTTATTAGCAAGAGCTAAAACTTTTTGATATACATTATTTATATTTACCATAATTTCTTTTTAGTTTGTATTTGCAATCGCCCCGTAGAGCGACTGCATCTACAGTTAGATTAATTTAATCTTTTTTCAATATTGGAGTATATCTCCATACCTTCGTCAGTTTTAAACCAAGCGGCTAAAGCTGAGTAAGGATGCTCGTCAAACGGAACATTCATTAGTTTTCTATCATTAGAACCCCATGAAAAAGTTCTTTGATCAGCAGATAATTTTAATAATCCCATTTCTGTTGCTCTAATACCAAAGTTTCTAAGCACAACATTTTCATCATTTACTAACTCTAAGAACAACTCTGGGTTTCTCTTAGCATATAATAGTAAATCTCTTCTAAGCTCTTTAGAACTCATGTCTGACACTTTAGAACCAACTTCAACACGCATAATAGCTTCAGCCATGTCAATGTCAATATTTTGAGCAGCATTTAATGCTTCTATTTCCATTTCTAACCAAGCTATTTCACCCATTGCTTTTGCAACTGGTTTTTCTTCATAAAACATTTTATCTCTATCTGGGTGGTATAAAGAAAGTAGTTTTTGTAAAACTGTTTTTTCTTTAGGAATAATTAACATACCATTTCTAAAAACAACATGCTCTAGCCTTTGGTCACCTTTCATTTCGTCTACAAAACAAGTTCTTTGATTTTGACAATACTTAAGCTCTCTTTCATAACCTTTTTCTTCGTCAAACCAGTGTATGTTTGCAGATCTAATAGATCTTGATAAAGGTTTTTTACTACCTTTTAACTTGTATATTCTGTCTTTTATTTCCCAACCGTCTTCTAGTTTTGGGTTTTTCTTTTCAACTCTTTTTGGTTTTGTAGTTTCTACAACAGGTGTTTCAACTACTAGAGTTTCTGCAACAGGTGTTTCAACTACTGTTTCTTTTTTTGTTTCTTTTTTCTTTGCCATAATATAATATATAATAAAATTAATAAAAAATAAAGGCCGAGGCCGAAGCCTCGGTCTTTAATATAAATAATGCTTACTTCATTAACATGAAATTGTTAGCACCTTGTGTAACTAAACATCTTTCAGATAAATAGTGGATTTGCATTGCATCAAGTGCAGATGTAGCAGCACCAACAGAACCAGTAACCCAAGTTTTCATTTTTCTGTCATCAGTTTGAGAAGCTCTGTATCTAACGTGTAAGAAAGGACGTTTAAGGTTCTTTCCTAAAGCTTGATCGTAAACAGAAGATACACCAGCTGGGATAATAACACCTCTAATTGCAGCAGATCCAGCAATACGGTTAATCTCACCTCTTGTAGCTTTGTCGTTTAAGTATCTAAAGTCAGACTTGTAGAAGTCATAAGAACCTCTTCTGAAACCAGAGAAACCTAAATTTAACGCCATATCTTCAGAGTTGTTAAATACTCCGTAAGAAGTACCACCAGCTCCGTAAGAATTCATTGAAGCTAACATGTCATCAATAGCAAGAGACGTAGCTCTGTTTACAAACATCATGTTTTCTTCAATAGCACCTTGCTTGTCAAATTCAGCTAAAATAGCGTCAAACTCAGCTAAATCAGTAGCAGCGTTAACACCAGTAACACCAGAAGTAACATTACCTCTAGACTCAATAGCAGCAAATAAACCTTCAGTACCAGAACCATCAGCACCAGTATCAGCAGCATCACGAATAATACTTCCGTTGAAACCAATAATAGAGTTAGCAACTGTTTTCTCAGCTTCTAACATTGACATTTCTAAGTAATCAGTAAATCTAGCTCTAGTATCACCTTCAGCTTTTAAGTACCATAAGTAACCGTTTTGACCTTCTTCACCAGAAACTTCAACCCAACCAATTTGCGATGCATCAGAGCCTGATACTTCGTAATAATCTTTCATAATGATTGGCTTGTTGCTGTAAGACTTGAAAGTTGGCGTTAAAGCCGTTCTTTTAGTTGCTTCAGCAGCTCCAGTAAGATCAGCATAAGCAGCTCCTTTACCGTACTCAGAACCTACAACTAATAATACAGATCCACTAGCAGTTGTTGCATGAGCAGATAAATCAGCAGCATCATAAGGCTCAACTGATATAACAGCTGTAGCTGGAGTTTCTACTACTAAACATCTAGTAACAACACCAGCAGTTGCGATAAGAACCATGTCATTTACTCTAACACCATGAGATGCTACAGCAAATCCATTTTGACCATCAGCAGAACCATCGATATCAGTTACAACTGTAAACGTACCGTTAGTATCACCCGCTGTAGCTACTGTACCTACATAAGATAAATGTAACCTTCCTTGTTCAGACCATACTACTTGATCAGCAGTCATAGCCTCTTCAGCTCCTACTTGTGAAAGAAATCCTGAGATAGTTCTGTTTCCAAAAACCTCAGCTTCTTTTTCCATAAGATCTGGTAAATATTGTTGCTCCCAACCAGTTGAACCTCCTGCGAAGTCAATATAGTTAGAGCTTAGTGTTTGTTGTTGCGGTGAAGGCACCTTGTTCAACAAACCTCCAGGATTTGTAATTGCCATAATTTATTTTTTTAAATTTTTTATTTATTTTTGTTTTTAATTTTAAACTTAAAATCATTAGCATCTTCGCCTAGCACTTTAAACTTCATACCACCTGCTTCAATTTTTCCATGAGCTTGTCTTGGATTCATATCTACATTTTTGGCTTTAGCAACACTATCTTTCATAGCATCTGCTTTTCCTTGTTCGTAAAAGTGTTTTGCAACAGCGTCTGCATTCATTGCTGTATATAGAGATTTATGATAACCCTTAGCGTCTGTTAAAGCAGAGTTCTTATCCAAAAACTTTTTGGTGAAGTTGCTTATATCGCTTTGGGTATTTTTAACCTCTTCAGCATTGTTTACATTAAACCTGTATTTTTTATCACCGACGTTATATTCAAAACCTTTGAACTTGTCGTTAAAAACTTGTTCAGTTTTTTGTGTAAAAATATCAGAGTTCTTTTTAACTGTTTTTTGAGTTGCTTCTGACTCCTTGTTGTATCTATTAAAGAAATCTACAGCTTTTTGTTGTTCTTGAGTCAACTTTGACCCAGCTTTAATTTCTTCATAGTATTTAGACTTTTGCCCGTCTAAGTGGCTTTTAGCGTTGGCAACTTGCTCTTTTAACGCTAATTTTTTTCTTCGTATATCTCTTTCTTCGTCTTCTTCTTCGTCGTAAGAGAACGAGTCTTCCATAAGGAAGTTAATTTCTTCTTGATTTAAATGAGGTTTTGTTTGCTTATAGTACTCATATAGTAGAGCTTGATCGTCTAGTTTTGAATAATCTTGATTAAGCCTAACATAATCACTTAAATCTCCTCCAGTTTCTTCCATAAAGTCCATTAACTTTTGGATATTCTCTGGTAGTGGTTTTCCGGTGGCCTCAGCTTCAGCAACTGCTTCTTCTATTTGTTCTTCTACTTCAGCAACTTCTTCTTCAGTAGATTCCTCAGTAATTTCTTCTAATACTGGAGCTTCTTGTGTTTCAGCTTCCGGTTGTACTTCTTCTTGTTCTTGTGTGGGCTCGGCATTTTCAGACTCTGCAACCACTCCGCTGTCGTCAGCGTTATCTTCTTTAGTTTCATTTTTCTCTTCTTTTGGTGTTGGTGGTTTACTTAAATCTACTTTAATAACACCGTCATTACCTGCAGATTCAAATTTACTTTCATCAACTTGTTCAGTTGTTTCTTGGGTAGTCTCTTCGACTACTTGTTCTAATTTTTCTTCCATAATATAATATAATAATAATTAATAATTTTAACTAGGGTCAAACGAACCTAAATCAAATCCTCCGCCTAGTATATCATTACCTGCAGACTCAAAGTTTTTAGGTGGTTTACCACTATTTCTTTGTTCAATCATTTCTGATTGTTGTGTCGCTTGTATCTTTGTTCTTTCGTCTTTTCTATCTTCTTTTTCTTTTTCTCTACTTTTCATGCCTTCAACTTCAACTCCTTTAAGTTGCATGTTGTATTGAAACTCTAAAGCCATTAGCTCTTTTTTCATAGCAACTTCTTGTTGCATTTTTTTAGCGTCAATTTGAGCTTTCATTTGTTCAAGTTGAGCCTTGCTTTGAGTTAACGCTTGTTCTTTTTGAACATCAACTTGAGCAGCCGCTTGAGCAGCTTGAGTGTTAGATTGTGCCTGAGCTTGAATATTTTCTAGCTGAAGCTGTCTATCTTTTTCTTGCTTTTTAGTTCTTCTAATTTTTAAAAGCTGATTAGCTAGTTTAACATTTTTTATTTCTCTAAGATCAATAGCATCTTCAAGCTCTATACTTTGTTGTTGTAATGCCATTTGTATGTTATTCTCAAGTATAGCTTTTTCTTCTTCGTCTGGCATTAAATCAATAAATATACCAAAGTCATATAAATGTAAATTTTGCATTTCTTCTAACGTTGCTACATTGTGAACACCAATAGCTTGAATAAACGCATCTTTAGTTGGTGAGTACTCTATGATATCTGATATTCTAAGTGACAAACACTCTGCTGTCTCAGCTGTTAAATATAAACCAGCTTGTAGTATATGTCTAGTTGCTGTGTTGCTATTAGCAGCTGCTAATTTCTGCACTCCTACTAAAGCATTTTTATCTGGCATACTACCATCTCTAGCTTCGTTAAGACCAGTTACATCTCTTATCATTTGTAGATAATAATTGTAATTACCTATAAGAGCTTGCATTTTATTACCACCACTACCAGATGTTATTTCTTGAATAGGTACTTTGCCAGGGTTCATGTCACCTTCAGAAGTAAATGATCTACCAATTACAGAACCAGTTTGGAAAAACATATTTAAAGCTTCTTGTGGGTTGTAATTTGTGCCATTACCTAAATCAACTTCTGCTAGACCATCAGCATCTAAGTAGACACCATCTGGAACCATACGTGACATTACTTGTTGCAGCTTTAAATGTGTAAGTTGAATCATATCAGCAAAACCAGTTATGCGCTTTACCAATGAATCTATTTTACCATTATACATCCTAGGCGCAACAATAGCATAATTCATTTTTACTTTAGTAAAATCACTTTTAGGTCTCATCATGTTTGATGACATCTCCCATCGTAATAATTTATCAGTACCTAAAATCATAGCACCGTCATATAAACACTCTATAGATCTTAACATTCTACTATATCCGCCTTCTTTATCTTGAGGTGGATTAAATGTATCATCTTTAGGTATAATTTTATCAGCACCAGTACCTGTTTCTTTTATTTTATAAACTTCATTCATATAAGTTTTATAATTAAAATATAAAACTTGTATAGTGTTGTTGTCTTCTTTATCGTCACTGTACCTTGAGTTATAGTTTGATCTATTGTAAGATTTATTTTTCATTATATCTTCAAGATCGCTTTCTGTCAAATGAGGAAATTGTTTTGCTAATTCATTTACAGGTATAGATTTAACTTCACCAACATAATAAATATCATCAAAATAAGGTGAGTCAGTATAAGAATAAACTAAGTTAGCAGGATCAACATAATCTATAGTAACACCCTCAGATGTATTAAAACTAGTCTTTACAGCACCAATACCTAAAACAGTTAGATCGTAATAAAATTGTTTTTTTATTAGCTCATATTTATTTCCTTCCATTAAAACGTTTAAAGCTTGTTCTTCTGCTAGCTCTACAGATTGTTTGTAGGTTAACTGCATGTGAAGCTCTAGCTCTTGTTGAGTTTCTGGCAATGTTTCTTCATCGTTTTCAGCTATAGATATACCAAATGCTTGTTTAGAAAATTCATTTAGCTCTTTAGTTCTCATGTCCGAAAGTATAGACTCCATATACTTTGTTCGTTTAGCAACACCGTAAGGATCTTGCGAGTATGCTTTTATATCATAAGTTCTTTCGGCGATACCATTTACAACTATATCTACAAATTTAGATATAATTGGCACGGGTTTCCAGTCTAAATTTAAATAGGACAAATCACCGTTTATAGATAACTCATCCTTGTATTTTTGAATTGATTGTTCGCCTCTAGCATACAACCTTAAACTATGAAAATCTTTAATGTTTGACATGTATCTATTAGTACTTCTGTCTTCATTGAACCACTCTTGCTCTATAGCTTTAGCAACTTTTAAACCATAGTCATAGCTTATTTTTTCAGCATCACTAACTGTTTGACTTGGAAAATAACTTTTACCAGAATACGCCATATTTATTTTATTATTTGTGAATTAGTTCCAGTATTACTATACTTAGAAATATTTATATTTAGTTTTGACTTTTCAACTTTTGCGTTGGGTGCATACAAATGTCGGTTGTTAGCCATAATTGCCAAACCAGAACTTATTGATGCGTCAAATTTTGTTCTTTTGTTTATATCAAATTTACTCCAATCATTTAATAATTCATTGAAGTATAAATCTCCAAACGTTCCATCTTGTTTCATACCTACGTGGTCTTGAATATACATTTCAATCGCTGCGGCATGTGCTTGTTTTATATCTTCACTAGAGTTAGGTATACCACCAACTTCTTTTTCTGCTACAGACAATTTGTTCCATACTTTGTCAGGTCGATTCATAGAAAAACCTCTATATCCTCTTCTTCTTAAATAGTACAACAATCTTGGTTTATTGTTCTCTGCAAGTATTGGCATGCCATAAAATACTAATGACATTAAAACATCTTCAAAGAATATTTCAGCCGTAGGTGGTCTTGATAAGTATTCTAAAAAGAAGCTGTTCGCAGGAGCGTCCTCCATACTAAACCTGGTTAAGCCGTGTAATGCTCCTTTTGATCCTTCTCCATCTACGGTTCCTGATATATCATACGAGTCACAACCAAATGCCCCCATGTGTTCATTACCAGGATATTTAATACCATTTTTTAAAACCACTCTATTCTGTAATTGTTGAGGTGGAACCCAACTAAGTTTAAATCTACCCTTTGGATCTGGATAAAATATTACTTGTGAATCTTTAACGCCGTTTACCCATTGAAAATTACCTTTAGTAATTCCTAAGGTTCTAGACATTTCTTCGTTATAATCTATTTGCTCGTATATTTTAACTAAATTAAAAATACTATTTTTTGTTTCATCTCTAAACGCGTGCTCAGTAGTTCTAGGAAACTGCCTGTAAAATTCATTTAACGCATCTTGATCTGATTTTAAACCATCAGCTTCGTTTTGCCAATTATCTATTACACCTACATCTATTAGTTCACCGTCTGGGGCAAACACATCTGCGTCAGGAGTAGTGAATACTGGAACTCCGTACTCGTCAATAAATCCTTCGTAGTTCCACTCCATTGGGATAAACAAAGAGTATAAACCAGATTTTGTCTGACCATTTCTATTTCGCTTAGTGACATCTGATGCATTGTATAGTTTTTTGAAGTTATCTCCACCTTTATCTAGGGCGTTGGAAGTTGAGCCCATCATACATTTACCTATAATTCTACTACCTAATCTAAGACATGTTTTTGTAACACGCCAATTATTTAATATATTATCTGGTCTTTCCCATTTACCACTTTCATCATGCACTAATAATGCTAGTTTTTCACCATCATAGCTATTGTCACCTGTGTTTTTCCAATCAATAGTTGTATCTAAGCCTTCTAACTCTTCTAGCTTTTCATTAGATGTTATTTTCTTTCTTGTAAACTTACTAGCTGGCACTCTATATGCTAATTCTGTTTTAGGTCTATCCATACCATCTTGAATAGGTTTGAAGAAAAATGGATAATTAATACTAATTGGCACTACTTTATCTGTAAACATTTTTTTAGCATCAGCACCTGTTTTAGATAATATCCCATATCTACTATCACTCGATATAGTGGCTAAATTAACTGTTTCTGCAGATGACATAAACGAAAAGCCTGATCTTCTGTTCTTTAGGTAGCACATACCATAACATCTTTTATCTGCCTTGCAAGCCTCCCAGAATATAAAAAATAATCTATTTGCTTCTCTAAAATCCGGAGCGCCAACATCTATTTTACTCCATTGTAAATACATGTAGTGAGTTCCTACTATATAAGTTGGCTTACCATTGTTTACAAACCAAAAACCTTCTTCTCTTCTTTTAAACTCTTCGTCTATATAATCATACCACTGATCTTTTTTCTCATCAGGATAGTTTCTCCAATCAAATATATTTTTTACTCTAGACAGTTCTTTTGGATAATCAAACTTAACCCATTTATTTTTATCGTGTTTAAAAATATTTTTAGGTTGTTTAGGTAAGGCTATAGTTAAATTTTGTATTTCTATAATTTCACCTATTTGGCCGGTATGAGATAAAACTATTATATCGTGTTCTTTATCATAACCGTATTTCCACTTTTTACCTTTATTAAGACGACTAATAGTTGTTTTTTTTACAGGCTCAACAACTTTAACTAAACTTTGCTCGTACATTACTTAGATCTACCTTCTGCGAATCCTTTAAAAGCTTTTTTCTCTGTCTCTTTAGGTGTTTTTCCCTCAAGCAAGTTTTCTTCTTCTTGTATTCTGTTAAGTATTTCAAATGCGTCAAATATAGCTAGTTTTTTAGTAGCTGCAGCATTTTTTAATCTATCAGCTGATATATCATCGTCTGAATCTACAATAGGTTCTTTAGCTACTTTAATCAGTTCATCTACTGCTCTCTGCCCAGCTTGGATTATATTCTTCTTCGTCTCCTTGATATTCATATTTAATTGTAATAAAATTAGATAAAACTCTATATAGCCTTTCGCCATCAACTATAAATTCATACTCACTGTTAGGCCTAAAGCCAACTAGGTCGTTTACTTCTACCGCACCGTCTGAATATTTAACAATACCTTGTAGAGGTTTTTCAGATTCAATATTAAATTGATCTATTGCTTTTAAAGGTTTTACAAAACAATAACCTTTTGGAGCTATCCACTTATCTTTTCTTTTGTATAAAAATATTTGATCGTGGTTTATAAAATAAGTAGATTCATTAAAATAACTTCTACTATTTTTTTCTATACCTTTTACATTGTGCCATCTTCTAAAAACATTATGATGAACTATAACTGTATCTCCAGCTTGTATTTCTGTGTGTCCCGCTATAGGCGTAGATATAACAGTTGCTTCTCTATTTACGTATTGATGATTAAAAATTTCAGTGTTAAGTATTAATTCTGAATCACCAACTTGCTTGCTGTTATTATATCTTTCTCCTTTTGGCGTTACAACAAAGTTGTGAACGCTTTTCATTAGTACTCGAGGTTGTACTCTACAGATACCGCCATGTTCTTGTTAAAATCTTTCCAAGGTAAAACATCTTTGTTCTTTTTAATATAAATAGAATACTTTTCGTCTTCTTCTAATATATCGCAAATAGTATGACCACCATACACTTCTTGCCCCACGGCATAGTGCATAGCGTCATTTTTATAGTCTTTACCTACAGAAATTTTACGAATTAACTTTGCCATCTTCCTTTGGGTAATTTATAGTGCCATCGTTAATATTAATATCAACAGTACCGTATTCTTTTTCAAGCTCTGTTTGTAATGTTTGTAACACTTCTTGACTAGTAGAAACCTGGTGCATTAAAGCATGTTTCTTTGTTTCTATAGAACCTATTTCTGAGTGCGCTCTATTTATAACACTTACTGTTTCTTGAATTTTTTTTAATTGCTCATCAGTAACTTTTTCAGGCTTAATACCTTTAAGTTCTTTAATTTTTCTACTTGTTCCTTTTACTTTTGTTGTTGCCATTTTATTTAATTTAAGTTAATATTTAATTGTTTTTATCTATATGGTTTTAAATAAGATTCTATTTGTGCTAGTTCTGCCGCGCTAAGTTCCTTATCGTATATAATTATATTTTTAACATTTCCAACCAAAACGTCGGTGTTATTTGCTGCACCAACTTGGTTTATTTTAAAATCATCAGTATCTGAAAATGATTCTGTATCATCTTGCTCGTCATTATTTATAAAAAGTTTGGTAGCGCCATCATTTGCACCATTTAATACTATAGAAAACTGTACATTATCTGTTAATGATGCCGGGTCATTTAGCGCGAAGTTTTTAGTTGTACCTTTTATTGTGAAATCAAATGAATTGGCGCTTGATCTATGATTAAGACTCATAGCTTCACCTCCACCGTGCTCTCCAAGAATATTTTTTCCATCGTCCCAATTAGCAGATTCGTATTGTGTAATAACACAAAACCCATTAGAGCTAGTGTCTAGCGTTATAGTAGCTGGATCACCAGCTGCGTTTTTAAGCTCTAATCTATCTCCGTTAGCAGCATCTCCGCCGGTAAAAATTAAACCTCTAGCTGTAGAATATCCAGGCCTTAAACCAGCAGCCTCAGGCTGCAAATTGTAAGATCCTGTTGTGTCTGTCCAGTTGGTAACTTCATTACTTGATGTTGTTACACCTTGTAGAAAGTTAAAATTAGCTACTAGCCCGCTAATATCTGAAGGGTCAAAACTTGTTGACCCAGAAGAAGCTATACTATTTCCTAATCCTAACATTATGCTCTAGTTCTATAATCTGGTCTTGGTGCTACATAGCAAATACATGCACCACCATTAAGCTCTACATTGTCCCACATACCATATATAGTTATTCCTTTTGGGAACGTGTGAGAGGTTGTAACTTGATCACTATCTTCGTTGGTTTCGTTTGTTGTGTCAGCAGCAGCTGCACCAGCCCAATCGGTGTCTAAAGGATACGGACCGTCTGTCGCTACAAAGTAAGTGTTACCCATACCTAAGTCAACGCCAGCATCAAGAACCTCTAAAGCTTGAAACGTGACATCTTCTGTCATAGTAATAGCACACACATAATATTTAGCTGTACTCGCTGTTAAAAGCAGTTTAGCCCCATCTCCAGTTAGATATGTTGATCCAAATTGACCAAAGCCATAAGCTACTTCTGTTGAATTTTGTCCCATAATTTTATTTTTTTACTTTTTCTAATGATCTACCGCCAAAGTAAGCACCGATCACAGTTATTAATACTAATTGCAAAAGATCTATATAAGAATCTTTCACATTGAATTTTATTGCACCTGCATCAATAAATATTAATAGCATGGTGCATACTATTAAGAAAATCAATACCATTGGCCTAACGTTTTTACTAAGCCAAGAGTCTGATTTTAAATCTGCTTCCCATCTGCTAGTAATGTTTTTCTCCATCTCTATTTGATAGTTAGCAACTAATTCTTTTATTTTTCTTTCTGCTTCTAACTTTTCTTCAGCAGAAGTATGTAAGTTATCTATTACTCCTCCGACGCCTTTTACAAGATCAGCTGCTCCACCAGAAAATAGCTTACTTAACATATATTATTTTTTTGCAAATTTTTCCAACCCACTTATACCAAAGCACCCAAGCACTACGAGTACAAATGAATCGTATACAAATTCATTTATCATTAAATCTCTTCCTAACCAACCTGTTACAAGATCTACTATCATAATCACACACATTATTGCAAACGCAATAAAACCAATGATAGATTTTTCGTTCCAATTGTTGTTATCTTTAAATATTTCCATGATTACCGTTGTTTGCGTCATTTTCCCAAGGAAAGCCAGTATCTCCAGCTTCTTTCCACTCACCATCTACCTTAATCATATCTTTACCATTAATAGTTTCTCTAGGAAAAACTTCACCATTATAAGTTATACTGTTGTCATCGTAGGCTAATTTACCTAGCTTCATATCTGTAGCATGTCTCATTTCATGATTTATAACTTGCTTATCTTCTTCGCTACCAGGTATTATGTTTTTGTTTACATATATAGTACCATCCATGTTTGCTTCACCCATTATGCCTTCATCTAACGGTACTCTAATAACAGGTGTACCAGGTACGGAGCCTTCTTCTCCAGCTTGTTTACCAAAACGCATTTTTGTTTTGATCTCTCCGCCAGTAGCTTCTAAACCTCTATTTTTACCTAGTTTAAATCCCATTATCTATCTTTATCTTTTATCATATCATCTATAGCTTTATTATAAACTTTATCTGTATATGATTTATTATTATAAAATACACTTCGTTCTGATGTAGGTAAATCTTCTTCACCTAATAAAATTCTATATATCCTACTAATCATTTGAGAACATTTCCACGAGGTTTTAAATACAGAGTACATTATAGTTTTTCTATTTCTATGTCTCCATACATCGATCCAACCTTCATCTCTTAATCTCTCCCATCTGTTTTTATCCCATGAGTATGTATAAACTCCGTTGATAAAATCGTTTCGTGTAAATCTTCCTTTACAATCTAAATAAATTAATAATTCTAAATCCGCATCTTTTAACCCGTAAGTTTTACAGACCCACTTTCTAGTGAGCCTGTAATACTTAAGGATATTCATTTCACGCAAATCTTGCGCATTTAATCTCAACTATTATGAATCAAGATCAATGTCAACCGCAGTTATTGTAGCATCTAGATATACACCATCAATATCATCTGCAACGACAACTAAACCATCAGAATACTGAGGTCCAGTAGCATTTACAGCTCTAGCTAAAGCTTTCATAATTAAAATTTCACCTCCTGCTCCGTGAGTAAGTGTAATTTTATCTCTTTTGTCTTCAGTTGCGTTTGCGCCTAAAGTGTTTGCGAAGTTTATTATAGTAGCTGTGTTTGAAGCACAAGTAACACCTATTAAACTATGCACAGGGTACATTGCCACGTCATTATCGCCGTCGTTAAAATAAAGAAACTTTTCCATTTTTTAATTTTTTTTAGTTAATAATTTGTTTTTGTTTTTAAGTTTTGGGTTTATTGTTTATGGTTTTGGCTTAATCTACTAGAACAACATCTCTGTCTTGAATAACTCTATAAAGTTTATCATCAAACGAAATGTCGTGTCCAGCATGTTTATCGTAATATATCGTGTCTCCATCTTTTAATCCTTCAACTAAATTACCACACGATATTATCTTTGCTTTTAAATAACGGTTGTCTACATCTGTATCATCTGTCATTATAAGACCAGCAACCTTTTTAGGTTCTAGCTTTATTTTATCTACTATTATATATCTATTGATTGCTTTCATTCATTCTCATATTTGAAATTACACAATCTGCAGATATTATTGTTGAAACTACACTTACTGCATTTTTAAGTGCTGACTTGGTTACAAGCACTGGATCAATGATACCAGTTTTAATCATATCAACTGATTTACCAGTTACAACATCTACACCTAAGCCTTTTTCTTTTCTTGGTGCTACCTGCTCTAAACCAGCATTTGCTAGTATAGTATGAAAAGGGGCTGTTATAGATCTTAGTAGTATTTCTTCACCGACGCAGTCGGTTGAAATTTTTTGAGATGCGTTTAATAGTGCTACGCCACCACCAGGTACTATACCTTCTTTTAATGCAGCTTTAGTAGCGTAAATAGCATCTTCAATTCTATCTTTCTTTTCTTTAAGCTCAACTTTAGAATCAGCACCTACTTTTACCATACCTACTGAACCTGATAGCATAGCTAATCTTTCTCTATGTTTCTTTTGTATAAACGGGTTTTTCTCCCACTTATCTATAGTTTTCTTAATACTAGCTATCCTTTCCTCCATTTCATCTTCTGGAGTTTCTATAGTTAAAACTGTATTTTTATCATCAGTTATTGCTGAGTAAGCTTCACCTAAACAATCTATATCTATAAGATCTAAATCATCACCTAGTTGTTCGTTAATTACTTTAGCTCCAACTAAAAATGCTAAATCAGCAACTGTATCGTTTTTAGTGGGACCAAAGCCTGGTAAGTCAACTATATTAACTTTTATATTACCTTTTACTTTGTTCATAAGAAGAGCAGCTTTAACTTGTTGATCAACTGGAGCTACTATAAGTAATGGACGTTTATTTTTTATAACATGCTCCAATACTGTTTGTATTTTTCTTATGTTTGGGATTTCTGAAGATACTATTAATACTAATGGGTTATCAAGTTCACATATCTGCTTGTCCTTATCAGTAACGAAATGTGGTGATGTGAGTCCTGAGTCGATCTGCACGCCGTCAACAACTTCGACGTATGTCTCTTCAGTTGGAGACTCTTCCATTAATACCACACCATCTTTACCTACTTTAGTATAAGCTTCTGCTATAATCTTTCCTAGCTCTGCATCATTATTGCAACTTATTGAGCTAACAGATTCCAGCATATCGCCCTCGATCTTGACAGAAATCTTATCTAGGTAATCGTTTACCTTTTTTAGACCGGATTTAATCCCGTCTTTTACTTCTCTAATAGTTATATCACTATTATTTGCTTCTTTTAACAGGGATTCAGCAAGGACGGTAGCTGTTGTAGTACCATCACCTGCTTCTCTCACTGTATTTCTAGCAGCTTCTTTAATAAGGGTTGCACCCATATTTTCAACCGGGTCAAATAAGACAACTGATTCTGCTACAGTTACTCCGTCCTTTGTTATGACCGGG
>Ga0181373_1000198_pt1 | contig 15056 bp, 23 predicted proteins | sample LowvirmetaG_3_FD_130159 | JGI IMG/M metagenome (GOLD analysis project Ga0181373, IMG submission 130159) | Marine viral communities from the Subarctic Pacific Ocean - Lowphox_09 viral metaG | ecosystem: Environmental > Aquatic > Marine > Oceanic | place: Subarctic Pacific Ocean | collected... | reverse complement strand
CCCATAGAGGGGAAGAGAGTTATTAAAGAATACTACAGCGAACCAATAGGAGAAGAGATTGGAGTTACCCTTTACGATTTAATAAGCGAGGTGGACGCATGAGCCTAAAAACCAAATCAAGTAAAAGCATCATAGGACAGCTTCGCAAGAAGTACGGCCTAAAAGACAATACGCCTATTCACAAAGTAGAGATAGCAATGTCTCCAAAGGACTGGAAAGCGTTTAGCGAGGCGTTAACCTTTCCAAATGGTAAACCAACACAAAGGGGGAAATAATGAATGATTTAATCAATGAAGAAAAGAAATATCAAATTATTGAGAATATGAAATATAAAAAATATTTTAATCTCAACAAGATAGAAAAAGATTTATTAGATAACCATGATACCAATCTAAACACTTGCAATAAGTGTGATGTAGTTGTCGATAGTGCAACTGAATTGTACTGGCAGGGAGATTGTATAGATAGTTATTATAAATGTATGAAGGGATATGACGCCCTTTGTGATGATTGTTTTGAGAAGGTATCTAACTAATGGACATGCAACTAATACCAATACTAATAATAATGGCCGTATGCCTTTATGCAGTCGCGTTAATCGTCAAGGATAAAGATAGATGATATTTTCAATAAACATCAACGGCTTAATCGTTGATTGGTGCTACACCATTAACAACCAAGAGAAGCAGTATCATCAAACATGGATACCCAAGATCGTCGATATTCAAATACTAACTAAAGACCTAAACGGCCTAACAGTTAGCGAAGTTAGAAAAACAATCTTAGAAGATATCCAACCCGATATACAAATGGTGAGAGATAACACCAACAAGAAAGCGAAAGCTAGGAGGCAAAAAAATGTCTAATGAAGGAGATAGAACAAGAGAACTGATAGAAATAGAACGCGACTTAAAATCGGCACCAGTAAAAGATGTTGAGAGAGTTTATACCGTTGAGTTTATGCCCATTGAATTTAATATATTCGTAGGCAACAAAGAACCAACGAGGGAAGAAGTAGGCAGGGCAATCATTCAAGAAATTGAAAACGATACCTTTTATTATAAAGAAGTTATTAAACACGTTAAAAATGAAGATTGACCCGCACCAACTAGAACAAGCAACCGCATTTATATTAGAGACTAATAAATATATTTACGAACAAGCAAGGGAACTAGCAACGCAACACCTAGAAGCAGAAGATAACAAGAGCTTTAAATCTAGAATTAAACGCTACGAACCTGAAAGCAAAGAAACGCTTTTGCATTTCGCCGATGAAATAACCGCATGGGCTGAATGTGAAAAGAACTATCCGCTTATGGATTTCATAGATAAATTTTTTAAAATTAAAAAGGGATATTAAATGATAAGAGTACAAATACACGGAACAACAATCTTTGGCTACGTCCGAGGAGATTACAAAGAAAACAAACTCAAAAGAGTTGCTTTTCTTGACGAGGAAACCAAACAAGTAAGAAGAGTCACTAAAAACCAAATTAAAGAAACTTATCAAAAAGACAGGTATAATTAACCAATCACGGAAGCTGAGAAGAGTAAACCCTCAACCCCCTAAAGTATATTACTCTTCTTGGCTTTCTCTCTCCAACATCACACCTAAACCAACGAATAAGAAATGCTTATGCTGAACCCCTCTCTTTAGGCTTCGCAATACTTTCCTCTCTCCGTCAATCGCACACCAAATAATGTTCTGATCCATAAGATTCTGAATACCTTTACTAACGGTCTTCCTGTTCATACCAATCATTAACGCCAAGTAGCTAACCGCATCATGGCTAGAATAATCCTGGGCCGAATACCTCTCGCACAAAGCATACAATACGAGCTTCTCCCTACCCTTTAAATCGGTTCTCCCTAAATGCTTCTTGTACCACTTCCACACAACCTTCTTCAGCTTCGAATAGCTCTTATACTTCATGGCTACACCGTATCCAATCAACCCACTCTTCTCTGGCGTTTCAATCGCTTCGACTACCAACCACCATTTCGTATCCTTCAACTAACTAACCGCCTTGAGACTAAAATCCCTTTTCGTAAACCAATCATTCATTAACACTGTTGAGTCTTTGCAAATCGTATAGACTCTCTCCCTCTTATCCTTCCCCACCTTCTTGCACATATATCCTCTCGCCACAAAGTCGTCTAACACCGTTGCTACCGTTGATCGACTCCCCATACTGTTCGGCAATAGTTTCACTATTGCTTCAAAATTAATGCTCTTGCTACTCGCGTCAGCAATAGCAACTTCCAACACCAATAAATAATGTAACGGATCAGACCACCAGAACGCCATGAAACCTTTCCTCCGCTTGTTCCTATAAAATTCATCTCTCGCTTCTATCATTCTTGCTTCTAACTGTTTCATTTTGCTCCTAAAGTTTTATCGATTCATGTAATGATTTGTTATAGTATTACAACCCAACATTATCGGTAAATATTACTGATACTTTTTATCCCTGAGAGATGAGCCGACAGGCTCACTCTCTCTATTAGTCTAGTCTTGGATATATGGGTACCCGTATGGTCAATCATTGGGTATATGGGTACCCTGCTATTGGGTATATGGGTACCCAATCAATTATCCTTCTTTTTGTCTTTTTTAGACTCTTTTTTGGTCTTTTTCTTACTAAAAATCCTATCCCAATTATCCTCAAATATTTTCTTATCTATTTGTCTTGGTCGTTGGTCACTTCCCTTCCCATTCATTTAATTTACTCCTTCTTTTTTTTGGTGGTAAACCATAACTAACGCATCACATTTAGGGCATGATAAATTAGTGACAATTTCATAATCTTCATTTCCATAATCTTCACCCGTATGGTCGCCACCCCATATTAATTGTTCATTACATTGCCAACATTTCATTTAATTTACTCCTTAGTCCCAATCAAAGGACTTTTTATTTTGATCTAAAATTTCTAAAACTGCACCACGTCTAACCAGTGTTTTGGTTGCATAATCTACGTTGCCAGAATTACTTTTAACTAGACTAGCTTTAACAACTGCCATTCTATCTACTTCAATACCTTGCTCCATACATATCTTCTCGCAAGTATCGTTATCCGCTAACCACATAGCTATCGCAAACCTAACTGAATCAGTAATACTTGAAGCACCTCTTATCTCGGCTCTATGCGAAAGTGCATCGTCTGAATCATTTGTAAGGGCAGATTTTGCCAAGTGATGAACTGTGAGACAGGTAATACCCAGTCTTGCACTTATATTTGCACAATAACTACCCCATAACTGGCCAACTTCATTACTTGAACTAATATTTCCAGTCGTAAATGCTTGTAATGGGTCGAATACAACCAGTTTTAAGTTTGGTATTGTCTTTAATTCTTCTACTAATTCAGTTGCTTGGGACGTAATACCTTCTTCTCTTAATAAAATCATTGGTTCTTTTTGTTCTGGAATAGGAAATACATAAACGTCATACTCGGATTGAAAACGCAAACCTAATGGGTCTAACGCATCAATCCTTCTATGTACTTCGCCAAGATCGTCTTCAGCTGCAAAAATTACAGTAGAGCCTTTTTGTTTTATAGTTTTACCCCACCAATCACCGCCAGTTGCAATGCCTAAAGCTAATTGAATCATTGATAAAGATTTACCAACACCACCAACCGCCGCGATAATTCCAGGTTTACCAAATGGAATGAAACTATCTACTAACCACTCTATTGGTTTTGGTTCTTCAACCAAGTTTCTAATAGCGTATTGTCTAATATTAAATTTAGACTCAACTAACTCTAACTTAACTTGTTCTAATCCCTTCTCTAAATACAAATCATTGAAGTCACCAATGATAGAGGGCAATCTGGAAACTGCATTAGTAATACTATTGACTACTTCATTGGCACATTTCTCGCCAATCCCAGAGGTATCGTTATCAAGTGCAATAATAAACTTTGCATTAGTGATAGAACGCAATCTCGTACACGCAGAGACACAGAAATTTGCAGAGAATACCACCGCGACAGGTAAACCCGTAGCTTCGTATATAGAGGCTCCTGTTGCGTATCCTTCACATAAAATAATCGTTTCTAAACCAGGTAATTCGTGTGCCTCACAACCAATTAAGAATACATTACCCTTTACTTCACCGCCCCCAGCAAACTTTTTACTGCCATCTGGCATGATGTATTGAAGGGACTTTATTTCTGAAACTAATATTCCATTATCACTATTCTTTATGATAGAATTCACACCGATTAATAGGTTTCCATTAATCGTTTTTAACCCATAATTTTTAATCTTTTTATTTGTGAGATACTTATGCTCTATAACTTCATTCGCACTAGCAAACTTTTCTTTAACATATACGGCAACTTGTTCATGTTGTATTTTTTTAGCCTCTTCTCGCCTCTTTTGTGCCTCTTCGAGCTTGGATTGTAATATCCTTTTTTGCTCCGCAGACATCTCATTGGGATTGTAAGAAGTAAATTTGTTCTCTAAATTGGTTCTCCAATTACCATAAACGCATACAAAGTTTTGATCTAACTGATTATAAACATAATACCCAGAACGCTCTCCACCTTTATCTGGTCTATGATTTACACCAGCACTTACAGGAACTCTAACTAAGTTTCCTGTTGTATCTAAATAATCAACTAACAAACCATGAGAACGCATCTCATTAATTAAATCAGCATTAGATTTACTTGTATTACTAAAGGCATAGTTGTCATCTAAGACAACGCCCCTATCTCCATAAAATTGTGTTAAGTCAGTCATCAGCCTGTGCCTTGGAGTTATTGAGATAACTGGACACAAGCTTTCTTATAAAACTAATCCTATCTTCTTTAGTCCATTCATGCAGGACAAAGGATTTATTTTTTTTAGAAACTTCTAGGTACGTTGACTTACTATCACTTAGTGCAACAGATAACAGCTCCTCGTTAATCTGTGCGAAATTTTTAATTTGCTCCATTTTTTTACCTTCTCCAATAAATTTAAGATGTTCATAACAACAGGCACCTTTTATCTTGCCGTTGCGAATATGAAGTAGCGGAGACGCAAGTCCATGACAGTATGAACATAGACTTGGCCTTCGATACTTTAGATCATCATTATTAAAAAGGTAGGTCGTCTTCGTCTTCGACATCGCTAGGGAACATTTCCTCTTTATCTTCTTTTGGTAATACGTCTTTAGGGTCAGCGTTATCTTCAGTAGCAGTGGAACCATAAGGCTTCCAACCATTACCAAAGTCATCTTTGACTTCTAAATAACCCTTCTCGCCAACGACTAATTCGCCTTCGACTTTTTTACCAAGAAGTTCATCAGAGTTTTTCATTGACGCTACTCCCATTGCATTTAGCATTTTCATTAATGACTCTCTGCCTATCTCAACAGGCTTGTCATTATTGTGTGCCATTGTGAACGCATGACTAACTTTTATAATCTCGCCCTCTACATCAAAGTGAATCTTTAAAGCCTTCCAACCATTCTTACCCTCAATCATTTCTGAACCAGCGTATTCAAAGTTGTATCTTCCAGGCTTTACCCTATCTCCACCGCCAGAGCTTTCTCCAGCTTCTATTTTATCCAAACCAAATTCTGTTAAATCCATGTTATTACCTCCGTAAAATTTAACAATTAATAATTAATTACCCAGGGTCGTATTCCTCGTAATCATCTGCTCGACTTATTTCTTCTTCAAGGGCATCAACAATATCTGCTAAAACTCTGTTTGCACCTAACGGGAGAATAAGGTCATCATCTCCGTTTTTATCCATACAATCTTCAACTAAAATTTTAGCTTTACGCATAAAGAATATTAGTTTTTCTTGTTGAGTTGCCATTACTTCGCAATCAGTTTACCAATCTCAGTCCACGTCTTTTCAGCTCTAACAATAAAGTCATCGCCTTCTTCTACGACTGAGATTTGTTCTGGTAATCCGTATCTGTTTTTGGCTACACAGGCTGGGGATTCAGTAGTTACTAATATCCTTCCAGATTGAACAGTCTTACTTGTTAGTCCTTTACTACCTTGAACTTTTACAGTTCCTTTTTTGTAGTTTAAGAATAAACACATATCACTTGCTTCAAGTACCAAGGCACTTGCTGCTTTGTGCATTTTAAGTTCATGCCTATCGTATGCTTCTGTAGATGGATCGTGAAATGCTTTGATTTGGTTATGAGCAATCATAACGATACGCATTTTCTTTTCGTTTCTTAATATATTTACTAAATCAAGAACCTCTCTCCAATACTTCAACGCTTCTGCATAACCACGACCATAACCAAAAGATTCTATTGATGGTTGCTTATGTGCTTCGCAGGTTTTTGCATGTATGAGTGGCTCTAACCAATCAAGACTATCAATAACCAAAGTGTTGTATTCAAGTTCATCTGCATCAACTAAAGACTTTAGATAACCATGAAAGGTATCGTAATCTTTTGATAAAGGAAAGTGAGGTATGTCTCTATTGTTAGTTAAGATTCCCAAACCCTCTTCTGTTTGTAAGACAACAGGGTTTTTACTTCCTACTGCAAGTGTTGTTTTACCTAACCCAGATGGGCCATAGATAATTACAATACTTGGTTTCGCTTTTGCTTTCTTTTGTATTGCTGCTAAAGACATTAGTTAATCTCCTTAGTAACGCCCTCTATCTTGACAGGCTTTTTATATGGCGGTAGTTCTGCTTCTAACTTCTCTAAAGTGTTAGCTACATTTTTTCTTACCGCTTCCATGTGATGAACAGTTTTAGTTGCTAATTGATAGGCTTCCATCAACTGCTTCTCTGCTCCTAAGTCTCTGCTGATTTCTTCTACCAAAGGTGCAGTTGAATCAGTTAAGTCTCTCTCATATATCTCTCTAGGGTTTCCATCTTTATCTTGAAAACTTAAGAGAGGTTGTTCCTTCTTCTTTTCATTTACCATTTTAATTATCCTCCATGGATTTATAGGTTTCGCAAACTTCTTTGTGTGAACAGAATTTGCACCAAGTTCCAGCATTAAAGCTAGGCTCTTCACCCATCGCTTCATCACAAGCTGGTTTCAGAATATTCAAACCCCAGTCGACAAGATCAACTGCTTGAATATCCCAAGTTCTTATTTGCCCGTCTTTATGAAAGGCTCTTTTGTTTGGTTGTATGATTGTCATTTCAATGACAGTATCTTCGTTGCCCCATCTGGATAGGCAACCTAGGGCGTAGCACATTAGCTGTTCGTTCATCACGACATCTACCGCCCATGCACCAGACTTTAAATCACCTACGACCATTCTATTACCTTCGCCAAGAATGACTGCATCAGCAGTTCCCCAAAGGTTATCGTTTATATCAGGAGCGTTTACTTTTTCTTCTACAAGTAATTTACCGTTTAGTTCTTCAGTTCTTTTATTAATGTAATCAACATAGATTTCTGCCATGTCGATATCATCTCGGGTTATATCAAAACTAAAACCATCTACATCTACTGTTCTACCAAGATAATAGTCAGCTAATGTTATTCCCTCTAATCTGTTTTTAAGTAAGGCTTCTACCATTTCATGGGTAGAAGTACCTCTAGCTGCTGCCATGCTACCTTTACGTTCCGCAGCTGCATTTATCTTTGCACTAGCTGGACATCTAATAATTCTACTAATACTACTGGGTGACAATATCGCGTGTGACAAGTCCGTACTCCTCTCTTATTAATGATGCAAATAGTTCTGTAGAAATATTCATTGCAACATTGAAATCTTCCATTTCAAATAAATTATTTTTAAGTGCGTATGTGTTGGCAATCATCACACGCCAGTCTGATCTATCAGCTCTGAACCATAAGCATGGTAAGAGTCTTACCTTCCTTGCTTGTGTGGTTGTTTGTTCCCAGAAGTTTTTTAAGTCTCCTGGTGTTATGACTTTTCTTCTTTTAACTTCGATGGCAAAACCATCTAAGCCTAGTAGGTCGTGGCCACCACCGAATGTTTGTGAGTAATTAACTTCTAATTGAATACCTAGAAGTTCTTTAATTTCATCAATAACTTCTCGCTCACCTCTGCGACCTTTGTTTCGTGCATTGACCAAACTACTCTCCGACTTGTGATGTTTCTTCTAGCTTTATGATTTCTTCAAACTTGTATCTAACTTGACCGCCTAGCTTTACATAAGATGGGCCTTTGCCATGTGAACGCCAGTTCTCTAAAGTTCTTGGAGACATTCCCCATCGTTCAGCAAGTTCGTTTTGATTTAAAAATATTTTTTCTTCCATGTTGTTTACCTATTACTGTGTGGATTATGTTATTCTACTCGAAGTAATTTTAATAAAGCAAGTAACTGAACAAAAATAATAGAAATATTATTGAGATTTAAACTTCAGAAATAAATTACAGAAAAATTATCAATAAAATTTAATCATTAATTTGGAGGAATAAATGAGTATAGATAACGCAACCCCTGAAGAGTGGGACAGAGCTAGAATGAAAGCAACACAAAAACAAATTGGTGGAAGCCATTATAAAGACAAAGGTATTCAACCTTTAGAGTATGCGTACAGCAATGGACTAACGCCTAACTTAACCAATGTAGTTAAATATGTGACTAGAGAAAAAGAAGATAGAGTGAAAGACTTACGAAAAGCAATTCACTATATCGAACTAGAATTAGAAATGGTCTATGGTGTTGACCCAGAAGGTAATCCAATAGATTAATTAGACATCATTATCTTGGTCATATAGTCGCCTACGTTTTGCATTTCTTTGATTGCTCTTGGCTCTCTTACTTTACGATAACGTAAAACAGCAGACATGCTCTTATGACCAGATAGTTTCATTAGTTCTGGTAGTTCCATAATCTCACCAGCCATAGTACAAAAGTTATGTCTTAGATCATGCAACCTTAGTTCTGGTCTACCAATCTTTTTAGCTAGTTGTTTCCACATCTTTACAGGGTAATCTACATCTAAGATGTATTCTCCCTTTCTCTCTAGCTTGTTAATAACCATCATAGCTTGATTGCTTAGATAGATGACTCTATCTTCATTAGTTTCATGGTCGGTCTTATGTTCGCTTAGAACTATCTTGTTATCTTTTAAATCAGACCATTTGGCACTGCCTATCTCACTCTTACATCTACCGCCAGAGTGCATACAAAGTTCTATGTAATCTAAAGAGCTAACAAAGTTAGGTCGAACAGTTTGTCTCTTGATGTTTATTTGTCTTTGTAATTCAGCAAACTCTTTGTCTGATATTTCATTCTCACTAATAAGTTCTTTGTTTAGTTTAATTTTACAAGGGTTTATTTCTACCAGTGATAATGCTATCGCATGGTTATAACAACCAGATATCATTTGGACAACTCTGTTAGCAGCATAAGAACCTCTTTTAGATATTTCTAAATGTAATCTTGTAATATCACCCCTGGTTATATCTGTTAGAATTCTTTTACCTAAATCATTCTTAACATCTTTATCCCACATTCTTACATACTCACCAGGCTTACCATTCTTGTTAGGCATAGCAACTCTTCTTTTATTTTGTATTAACTTATCAATGTAATATTCAAACGCTTGATTTAAAGTTTCCCCGCCTCTGGTATTTAATGGATCAATACCTTGTGCAACTTCACCAAGTATTTGTTGTGCTTTGTTTCTTGCTACATTAATTGGTATGTCTCTAGTACCAAGAGTAAGTTCTCTCTTCCTTCCATTGATGCGATAGAAGACTCTATAAGTTTTTTCTGTGATTAATAAATTGTTTACCTTTGTATCTCTTTTATATCTAGCCATAACTCGTACCTCCAAGCAGAGTCGCCATACAGTCGACCTTTAGTGTCGAAATGACGTGTATTTTAATTACCTATTCAGTAGATTATAAATCGAATCTTGTAAAGAAAACAAGGGTTTTTAGGGAAATAATGTAGAGTCGAGAAACTGTGTGATGGATAATATTTAAGAATGAAAACCAGGTGTCCTAACCGATAGACGAAGGGGTCAAAGAGCAGAAATCAGCCATTTATTGCAGTTTTTTCAGCACCAGAAGTCGACTCATTTTTGCCTTGTCGACCATCAGTCGCCAAAACAATCGACTCCATAGCTTCTTTTAAACTTTCAATAGAATTGATTGATTTCATAATTTCGTCCTTTATCGTGATTTGTGTTGTTTGACAATCAGAAAAGGCTCTGAAGCATATAGTCTGGTATTTAAGATTAACCATTGCGATTATATCTATTTGATTTTTTTTATAATGTCTTCCTGTGGTGGTAATGCCTTTACGAATATCAAACCGCCAGTTCTTTTTTGTCTTTTCTATATGTGTAACTGTTTTAACTTGGCATCTATATAGTTTATGTTTCCACTCAAAGATCACATCGGCATGGGATGTATGAGGCATTATTGTAACGGTGTCTGATTCTCTCGCAAGAACTGAGCAAGCTAAATATTCACCACTCCTACCTATCCGCTCCGTCTTGCGTGTCATAATTTTCTAATAAAGTTTTAGATGTAATACCTTGAGAGTTTAGTAAGGCCTTTATGTATTTGGGTTGCCTATTAAATGCGGCTTTAGCAAATGCTTCTTCATTTATTCTATTCTGTTTTATGTAATCATTGGCTGCATTTCTTAATTCTGTAAGTGTTTTTCGTAATATAGTTGATTTAAGTTCATTTGAAGCAGATTGATATTTTTCGCTTTGTATTAAAACGGGTATAACTTTTTCAACTATAGGCCCTAAATATTTTGCTCTTGTTTGATCTACAACAGCGTTACCAGAGTAAGGTAATATATCTCTTCTTTTAAATCCTAATCTATCAAATTCTCTCTCTGCCGCATTCTTTTCTTCTCTTACAGTTGCACCAGTAAGCTGTCTTGCTAAAGGGCCTGGAGCTTCAATATCGGTAAAAGGTATTTGTACTGTATCTGGTCTACCTGGTGCAGCTTCTCTGGTTGGAGATTCTGATTCTGGAAACTGATCTCTAACAAAAGGTATATTAGATTTTAATTGATTGGTTGTATCAGCTAGAAACTCACCCGTTGGTAATGGTCTTCTGAATTGTTGGTCTTGGTCTACAAAATCACCAAACATTCTTATGGGTGTCATATATCCACCAAGAACATTGGCGGTATAGTCAGACATAAATCTATTAACTTTTTCTTCTGTGTCCAGTCCAGCCATTCCATCTAAAAGATTCTGTACCAACTGCACACTAGCACCAGCTCTAAACTGTGCACCTGTTAATCCTTGTAAAACATCTTTAGCATCTGGAGCACCTCTTCCGCTTTCACTTCTTACAATCATATCAGCAACCAAAAGGTATGGTGTCAATGGAAAGTATGGCCTCATGTCTACTGTTTTTCCAGATGATGTTTCTACTTCATACCATTTGTTATCTTCTGATCCTTTTCTTTTCATCTCTACAGCTGTAAGCAATAGGGTTGTTCCCACTACCGCTTGAGATAAAGTTTTATAATCACCAGCTTTTAATTTAGCTATTTCTTTTGGTGTAAGTAATGCAGAAAAGCCTAGTGGACTATGTCTAAACTGAAAGGCAATAGCATTAGCCATAAACCTTGGAAAAGGTATTATACCAGTTGCAAAAAATGGCATAGAATTAACAGCATCAACAAGACTTTTAACAATAGGCACGTCTGGAGTTTTTGCATAAGTAAAATACAAAGCATCATCAACCGCTTTTTCAATATCAGCTTTGTTTACATATTTTAAAAGGTCATCACTTATGCCAACTTTATTTATATCTATACCTTTTTTTAGTAAAGCATCAGTAATGGTGTTTGCAAATACCGCTCTTCTATACCAAAACTCTTGCATTCTATTTAGTACGTTTAATCCGTCAGTAACCTTTTGACCAACCTTTATAATTCTTGCCGCATTAGATGTTTTTGTAGCGTCTGCTACATCGGAAGAATATCTGGTAAATAAATTTTCTGCATCTTTTACATAATACTTTGTTAATAAGTCTGTTAAATCTTTGGCTTGTTTTTTGTTCTTTGTTAAATTTAAAATCAATTCAAATGATCTAGCATAATCAACAGGAGATTCTTCAGCACCAAACGCTTTTCTAAGAGGATTAAAAGTTTTCTTTAACGTATTATCGAAAACATCAATCATTGTTTTCATACTAACCCTACCAAGCTGTGCTGTGTTATTACGCATAGCTGTAGCTATTTGACTAACTAATAAACCCCTTCTTATGTTATCAGCTTGTTTAATAAAATTATAAAGTCTTGCTGTCCAAGTTTCTGGCTTTGCTGTTTTTCCTATTTTTTCAGATAGGTTTTGAATAGACCTACTGACAGCACTTAATTTTTGCATCCTTCTTGCGGAATCTGCAATGCTTCCTCTAAATAACTGAGATAACTCTGGAAGAGTTATGTTGTTTTTTTCTAATACAGAATCAAGTTTTTCTCTTGCGACAGGATTGCTTTCGGCTTGAAATAAAACTTCTTCTAATTGGTCTGATATTTTTATTTCTGGATTTCTTGGTATTTCTAAATCATCCATTATCTTAACGCCAACTTCAACCAGTCTATCGTTTAGGTCTACTGTTGTATCAGTTTGAAAGTCTCTACCATCTGGTGCTGGGTCGACAATATCATCTACTCTTACATTGTTAATATTTCCACCACTAGCAGCCTCTATGTCATCAGCATACATTTCAAGAGGTACTTCATCTCTTACAGGTGGCAATCTGTTATACACAATGTCATCATAGGTTTCTCTAACTTCTTCGTTAGTCATACCTTTATAATTAACTTTATTATCGTCTAAAAGTTTTCTTACTTCTTTACCTTCATCAGTTTTTCTTTCCCACTCTGCATATATGGCTGCATCTTCTGGATGTGGTGTGTCGTTGTTTAGGTCTTCTAATACCCTATTAGTCATACCAGTTTCGCTAGTATCAACTTGGGTATAGAATCCATCTTCCATCATAGAACTTGCTACTTCATCTAAATCATCTAAGGTTACACCTTCTTGATTTTCACCAGCTCTAAACTTTCTTATTGTTTTTCCGTCAAAGCCTTCAAATATAGCTTTTAATTCACCAGACTTTTCTCCATCTTTAATCTTACCAATATAATCTCTAGCAGTTCTTACTTTAGGCTCTTTAACATTTTTTAGTAACATTTCTGGAATCTTAGTACCACGCTTCGGTGTTTCTATTTTAGGTGTTGCAAGTTTAAAATTATCTAAAGAGTTTTGTTCAATAAAAAATTCTTTTAATTTATTTGCAGTATTCTTTGGATTATCATAATCAATTTTAAAACTTACTCTACCACCAAGAATCCCATAATCCTCTGGAATATTATTAAGATCTGGTGAAACAAATCCCTGCCTAGCACTTAACTTTGGAACTCCTTCAACCTTAACTGGGTCAACCCCTATTTTAATTAATTCATCATCAATCTGTTTTTTTATATTTACTTTAGGTGTTTCTACTTTAGGAGTAACAACCTCTGGTGTAACTGGAGTTTCTGCTACTGGAGTTTCCTGTGCTGGTGGTACTATAAAGTCCTCTCCTTCTTTAGTGACACTTGGTACAACATTGTTTTTATTTTTAAAATATGCAGCAGTTCCACCTATCGTTCCACCTAACCCACCACCGACTGTAGCTCCAAATAATGCTGACTGCCCAGATTCACCAAAATCAAAGCCTTCTCTTTGACCAGACATTATTCTTGCTGACTGTCTTAATGCATTATCAACCGTTGAATATGCAGCACCTTCTATAGCTCCAATCTTTGCACCTTGTACTGCTCCTTGTTTTACAAATTCTTTAATAGATTGCTTGGTTGCTTCTTTGACACCAGCTCTTCCAACAAGACCAGCACCAAATGTTCCTATACCAATATAAGTAGATGGATCAGAACCAACACCTTTAATAAATCTACCAACTCCATCCCAACTAATTTTCTTGTTGTCGTACATATCCATTGCTGAAACAAAGTCTTCTTTTTGTTGTTGATTGGCAAACTCGAATAAGTCAAGTGCCTCATTACCCATTTTAGGAATATTATAATTAAACCAACCCATATATCTTAGGGCGTAATCTGCATATTCTTTATCGGAGTTTAATTTTTTGGGTTTACCATCTTTTTTAATACCAAGGGTTGTACCCTCGTTAAATTCATAAATACTTTTTGCAACTTTAATCCATTCAGGGTCTTTCTTTAGCTCTGCTTCAGACAACCTTCCATCGTTTTCTTTGACTTGTTCTGGAGTGGGAGGAATGACAAAACCATCAGCTGCAATGTTTTGCATGGCTTTATCATCTACATCAGATGGTGGGGGTATTTTGAATCCCGCTCCTTCTTCCTCTTTGGGTGGGGTTGGTATGATAAAATCTACCATAGTATTACTCTGATATTATTTTATTAGCTATTAAATTTTTTATAACGCCTTCTTTTGTAGATCCTGGATTGAGTTTTATTGCTTGATTAATAATTTCATTTGCACTCATTGATCCGTAAGAATTATTAATTACTGTATAGTTTTTTGTTGAGTTATTTTGTCCACCTGTATTGCCAAGCATCATTTGTGCAAGTCCTTCATTAAAAGACATAAACCCTTGTTTGTTTATATTATCTTTATAAAAATCTCTTTCTTGTTCTGTTAAATTAGGACTATCAATACCCTCATTAAGAACAATGTTTTTAATCCTAGCAGCAGCTTGTTTATATATATCTGATTGAGTAGGGTCTTTTTGTTGTGGCATTTGCATATCAAACAGTTCTTTCAGTCTAATTGCACCTGCTAATTCAGGATTGTTTTTAATATATTCTTGTCGGTCTTTCATTAATTGCTCTTGTTTAGCCTGTCTCTCTGCTCTTTCTTTTTGAGCATTAAACATAGCCTGTCTTTCCATTACGCCAGACGCTATATCTTTTCCCTTAAAAGCATCACCAATAGCCATCAACATATTTGCTCGTCTTTGTTTTTTGACAAGTTCTTCTTGTGGGTTTGGTTCTTGTACTGGTGGTAAATTTAAAGCATTAATTTTTTGGTCTAACGCTTTATTGTTATTAATCAAACCTTGTAACCTAAAATCTTGCATTTGATTTGTTGTGATACCACCATCCATAGGACTCCTTATTTT
>Ga0181373_1000197_pt1 | contig 15078 bp, 36 predicted proteins | sample LowvirmetaG_3_FD_130159 | JGI IMG/M metagenome (GOLD analysis project Ga0181373, IMG submission 130159) | Marine viral communities from the Subarctic Pacific Ocean - Lowphox_09 viral metaG | ecosystem: Environmental > Aquatic > Marine > Oceanic | place: Subarctic Pacific Ocean | collected... | reverse complement strand
CTTTAATAACTTATCTAAATCTCCACACTTTTCATATTCTTCTCTATCCTTAAAATATGTAATAAGTTTATTTAGACCTCTAAGTTTTATTTGAGTATCTCCTCCATGAGATAACATCTCTTCCGGAGATTCAACTAATGCTTTATAGCATAGTCTATAATAATGATCTATTGAATTAGTTTCTAACCTTTCCAAAAACTTTTTAATATTATTTAAATCTTCACCTTCAAATTCTTGATTTTCGAAGTCATCCCAGTTATTCATCTTTTTCATTATTATTTGTTTTATCTATTCGTAACTCTTTTAACTTTTTAAATAATTCAATCTCTTCATTAGTCAGATCAGTTGGTATATCTACGAAGATAGAAACTAAAAGATTTCCGTACTGACCTTCTTTTTTCCACAGAGGCATTCCCTTTCCTCGTATTCTTAAAACCTTTCCATGACTTGTTGCTTCAGGTATACTAAAACTTATAGTCTTATCAAAAATTTGCAATGTTTGCTTTCCGCCTAATACAGCATCATATAAGTTTATATGTACAACGGTATGTAAACCTTGTTTGTCTAAATAAAACTTTTGCGTATTAAGTACTTCTATTATTAAAACTAAATCCCCTGATAAATCTTCAGTCATTCCTTTTTGACCCTTTCCTTTAAGTCTTAAATTCTGGCCATTAACTGCGCCTGGTGGAATCTTAACATCAAAGCTTGACATAGCAACCGAAATTCTACGGGTGGTACCAAAGTACGATTCTTCCAATGTAATCTGAATACTTGACTTAATGTCTCTACCTTTACCTCTTTCGTTGTACCCATACCTATTATTGAACATGTCAGCAAAGCCGCTGTTTTTAAGTATGTCCTCAAACATACTGTCGTCCATGTTACCTCCTTGGAAATTACCAAAAGGATTTTGATTTCTTTGATATTCTGCTTTCTTTTTAGGATCACTTAAAATGCCATAAGCTTCTGATATCTTTTTAAACTTTTCTTCTGCTTTAGGATCGTCTTGGTTTTTATCAGGATGAAACTTTAATGCAAGCTTACGATATGATTTTTTAACCTCTGTATCTGTTGCAGTTTCAGGTACTTCTAATATGTCGTATAATTCTTTCATTTAATAAAAACTTGTATTCCAATAATGCAAAATGCTAATGCTAAGCAGACGAGGTTTTTCATATTAGGTAATTCGCCCATCACAGACCATGTCATGAATAAGAAGACAATAATTCCACCGGAAAAACCAAGTAGTCTTAATGTCCACAGTGATCCATCAAAAACGACGTATGCAGTTTTTTGGTACTGAAGAAAAAGCCATGCAACAGGGCATGAGAAAATCAAAACTACTAAAGTTTCATTATCTTTAAACCAATCCCATTTAAATTGCCCGTTTAATTGTACCCATGTTAATATGTGAGCAGCAAATAACCATAGTGCTGCCATTCCAAATAAGTTATTCATTTTTTGTGTCTATATAGTAATTATATCCTTGTCTTTCTAAATGATCTATATGATGAGGAAAATCTTTTGCTATTATCCAGCATCCTTTTGGATCCGGTAAAATTGAGCCATTAACTCTTTTATCATAAACCTGATTCATAAACCATTGTTCTGCACCTTCCCAGTAAAAACTAATCTTTTGCCAAGATCTTTGTTTTTTCATATAGGCAGTATTGCCTTCTTTAAGATGTTTTAAAAATTTAGCTTTTGTTATCTTCGTTAAGTTCATCGCTATTCTTTTTTATTTCTTGTCTTTTTAATCTTTCATCAAGTTTAAATTTTCGTTCTTCTCTTTCGTTTAAACTCTGTAGTTGATTGCCAATTTTTTCAAGTACGCTTACCAATCTAGGTAAATCTCCGTCATAAAATTTTTGGCCTCTTGCTGTTCTATGGAAATCTGACATATTTTTTAATTTATTATTATACTACTAAAAACCTGGTTTGTTTCTATATATAGTCAATATGATCAACCCGTGTCTAAATATATAAACAAATAACTTATTACAATGAAAGAACCTATTAAAAAGTTTGACGATTATGTTAATGAAGAATTTGTAGCAGTTGGCTTCGGTTCTCCGACTGCAACAGCTTCATGGAGTGCACCTGGTAGAGTAGGGTACAATACATCTGCTTATGATATGACACCTATCGCTGGAAGTATCCCAGATTTAAGTATGGGAATTGCACAACAAGCGCATGCGTATGAAACTAATGATAATGCTGAACATACCGGAGAAGGTTTTGTTAAAGAAGCAAAAGAACACATCGGTAAAGCAATAGATGAAGCATACGAAAGTAAAAAGATTGAGACATCAGAAAATGTAAATGAAGCAATGGTTCAAGTTGCTGGAAACAAGAAACCGTCAGGTGCATTTATATTAGCAAAAGAAATTGCTTCTACTTTATTGGATAGAGGTATTATTCCTCAGGCAAAAAGTAAAAAGGATCAACAACTAATGATAGCCACAATACAGGATGTCATAATGAATTCAACATTTTAATATGAGATTAGAAGAAAGCTTTAATGACTTCTTAAATGAAGATAACAGTGACTTTAAACAAGGCATCAAAATAGATGAATTGAAAAGAAGACATAAAATGAATATCGAAAGATATCGTGCTGCACAAGAAAGAGGAAGTAATTATCATATTAAGTTATATGAACTTAGACTTAAACTTGATAATCATGATTTTGAAAAGATGAAAATTCGTAGTGCTATTAAGAACCTTAAAAAGCAACATAATAAACTTAAGCCTGCAACAAAAACTAAAAAAGATGGAGAATAATCAAGAAAGAGAAGATCTAAATAAGATAAGACATTTTAAAGGATCGGTTGCAGACTTTAAAAATTTCTGGGATGAGATGGCTGGTAAAAATACCAATTCGTATGGTACACCAGAATACCAAGGCTTCAATGATGTACATCCTACCAGAGGAGAAGGCGATAGTGAACATTGGAAAACTTCAAATGTAGACGGTGATGAAATTGCTGAAGGCAAGAAAGATGCATATAGTAAGTTTCTAGAAAACCCAGAAAATCCTAAAGGAAAGATTAAAAATATTATCGCAGATTTTCTTAAGTGGAACGGGAGTGACTCTCCATCAACGATGGCTGCAAAAAGATATACACAGATTAAAAACCTATCAACAGAAGAAGGCTATATTCTTAAGTACTTAACAAGACCTGAAGTTAAAATAACTTCAAAGCCAGGTGGTCCAGATTTTAGTATATTTACAGAGTCTACTAATTCAACTGATACCAAGATAACTCACATAAGCTCTTTTGAGAATTTCCAGGGGTAGTATAAACGAAGTTAAAATCTTCTCCCCATGTTGTGTTATATGTCCATTTCATTCTGTATGATATTTAATTCTTTTTGTACTTTGCCCCAATAATGTTTTGTGGCTTTTCTTTTATATCCTCTAGGCCCACCGTTCCAACATCTTGCAATTGCTTCAAGAGTATCTTCGTTGTGGTGGTACCTTTTCCAGATATAAAACATTTCAATTGACTTCTCTCTTGACCATCTATCGTCTAATGTAAATCTTCTTTCTTTCTTTTCTTTCTTTAGAATTCTATTTACTTCTTTAACCATTACCGGGCGGATCTGTAAACATCCTATGGAAGGTCTTCCTAAATGTCTATCGCCTATGCAGCTATCTTTACCTCTACTTTCAACTTGTATGATTGCATCCAGTAAAGTTCCTACTGTGTCTATTCTTTTGTCCTCTATTGCATTATGAATAACAATATCTTCTAGGCAGAAGTAATCTTTTGTTACTTCAAGTTTAGGCGCTGTAAATAAGACAACGAAAATTAGATCTACGACAATAAATAAGCTTATGTATTTCATTAATATTTTTTAGGTAAAACAATCCAGAGTAAAATGTATATCCAAAACATTCCTCCGCTTAAAAACAGAAAGGCTATTCTCCACAAAATAGAAGGTACTCCAGACCATCTTCCTAGTCCTGCACAAACGCCTCCAATATATCCTCCGCCTCTATATAACCTTTTTTCTAACATGAAGAATTTCTTTTATGATCTTCTAGACCTTTTTTACATAAATCCTTTATGTAAGAGTTTATTGCCAACGAGCAGTCTGCTTCGTATTCTTTTTCTGTATAAGTTTCTCTTTGTGATCCAAGCTTTGCTTTAAGATCATCAAGTTTTTCAAATAGTGTGTTCATTTCGTTTTTCATTTAAAGTTAATTAATTTAAAAGTCGCCGGGTGCTACTTGGAAGCAGCTTAGGCCATTCTCTCTCCACATTTCAACGACTTTATTTCTGTCATCAAACACGGTAAGTATTCTGTCTTTTTGGTCACCAGGAAAAATCTCATCTAACCAGTGCTGTTTAAGTTTATCATCTGGCATAAAAGCCCAGGGATGGCCGGTTGGTCTCATTTTCAAAACATGATGTGGTACATCAAATTGAGTTAACCAATCTTTCGTAGCATCTTTAGTTGCTTTACTTCTCCCAGAGAAAATCACTATCTTAAAACCTTGGTCATTGAATGTCTGTGCCATCTTTATGACTGCATGATTAGGTTTGTCAAGAGCGATGTTTACAGGATCAAAGAAAGTTTTCCAGTCCATCTTTCCGTTAGGTAATTTTGAAATTGACCTTCTTTTGTCAATATCGGCTAAAGTGCCGTCTAAGTCAAATATGATTGTATCTTTTTTCATCTTTAAAATTTTTGTAACAATGTTATTGGAACTACCCATCCTGGGTGGAAGATTGTACCATCTTCTCCTATTTCTTTTATGTCCGCTTTTTTAATCTTTATCTTCTCAACTATCAATCTCTTTCCTTGTAATTGTGGATGATCAATTTTAACATGATCTCCAACTTGGATTGATGATTTGATTTGATTTCTTTTTACCTCATTGCGGTAATTCATTTCACGAGTAATTTGATTTCTTAAATCTCTTAATTCGTCTAGGCTCATTTTTGAAAAGTTCATTCCGTTTGTTTTAGTTGTTTAATTAATATAATTAAATATAATCAAAATAATTGGGATAAAAAAATTCTAGACCAAGTATTTTAAAAAAGTTATTAACAATTAGCGGATCGTTTTGTACAATCCGTTTTCTTGTTTTTCTAACCTACCGTATCCAGCATCCTTTAAGAAGTAACCTTTAGATGTCCACCTGTTTCCTTTTCTAAGCGCACATGCATAGTAACCTCTGTTAGAATTTTTTCTTCTCATGCATGTTTGAATCCACCTACCGTCAACCACTTCATAATGAGGCTCCATTTGAAACCCATTGTCCCATGCATCAGGTCCAAAGTTTTCAGTTACGATAAATTTGATAATGTCTGTGTATCTTGCTTCTCCTTTGCTTTCTACGAAGTCTAATACTTTTGCTTTCATTGTTTCTTTTTTCATCTTTTTCTTTTTTATGATTTTCAAATTGACTTTAGCTTATTCCCAGCTTGGTCCGTTAATTCCTTTTGCCTTTGCTTCTTCATTCCTTGCAAACGAAGCAGCATGCCCGGCTTCAGTATATGTTTCATACCCCCAGAACATTTCCATTTGATCCTTCCATGTAACGTTTCCGATCCATGAATTTTCATTAGCATCGCTGATGTTAGCGAAAGAAGTAGGATTGTCCATTCTCCAAGGTTCAGCTATTGCTTGAGCCTGACGGAATGAACAGTTAGGAAGCTTGACATTTACATGCAGTTCTCTATGTAGATCCGAAATGATTTCATACGTTCCACGCTTTTCTCCAGCTTGTTCAGCCAACTCTTCGGCCTTAGTGCGAATCGCATCGTATATGTCCTGTGAAAGTTGTGGGGAATAGTTGATGATTACCTCTTTACGGATCTTATCCATAAATTCGTCCGGTTTGTTGTAGTTAGTTGTAAATGTTTCCTCGATTGTTGTTGCAGTATTTGCCATGTTCCGTTGTTTTTAGTTGTTTAATTAATATAATTAAATATAATCAAAATAATTGGGAATAAAAAATTCTAGACCAAGTATTTTAAAAAAGTTATTAACAATTTTAAGATTTGTAATGAACTAGTTCGTAGGTACCAGATCCCATGCGGTATAAAGAAATATGTAACCATTTCTTTGCAGGATTTCCTGTTTTTTTAACGATAAGAGGTATGTGGTACTTAACAGTAGTTTCGTAAGCTACATGTTCAGTCCATAAATGATCAGGTAAATCTAGATTGTATTTGTCGGTTACTTGATCGAAGGCATATTGTAAAGCAGATGCCTGAGTTTTGAAGAAAGTATCGTTTGTTGCCATATTCCGTTGTTTAATTAATATAATTAAATATAATCAAAATAATTGGGAATAAAAAATTTTTGCACAACAAAATGAGAGAAGTTATTAACAATTTGTCGGGATGGCAAGATTCGAACTTGCGACCTCCTCGTCCCAAACGAGGCGCGATAACCTGGCTACGCTACATCCCGATACATGATCACTTTACCCAATCATGATAAGCCATCTGAAATGATTCTACATAAGGATGACCTTCCGCTATGTATTTAACTGCACTCTTTTTAACTTCCCATCTAAGGCTATATGCTGATGCTTCTTTTAAAATTAAATCTGCGTGTTCGTAGTCTACTTGTGACGGTTGAATGTCTTTATCCATTTACTTAGTTTTTCAGTACACGTTTCAAAGAGTACAAAGGTTATTGCTATTGGTGTAATTAAAATTAGCCCTGCTATTGCATATATTGCTTTTACTATTGCCCAGCTTGCTAGAAAAAACTTTTTCATATTTATGATTTAGTAAAATGCACCATCTGTATACGCATCGTGAATAAGATTGTCAATTTCGTTATCTTCATTTAAAGGTACCCATCCACCGGAGCTAAATTTAATCAATTCAGTACCATTGCTATTTTCACGTATTCTTATTGTATGAACAGTTCCTTGTACAATGATTTTGTACTCGGTCGTTTTCTCTTCCCATACAATATCTTCATTAAGTAAGTCGATATCTTCTGTTAATGCTATTGGTTCCATATTAATGTATAGCGTCTCCGCCGTTTAAAAAGTGAATGATTTTATTTAGCTCTTCGATTGAACGATCATCTGCTAAACAATTGTCTATGATTTTCTTGAGTCTTCTTTTTTCTGCAAACCCATTCTCTTTTTCTATTCTTACTTTCTTAGGATCGTAGTTACCGAATGGTCTACTTCTTATTACTCCTGTGTCCGGGTTTCTTTCGTAAATTCTTGGTTCTTCCATCTTTAGTATTTTATCTTACCAGTGAATAGGTAAGTAAATGGGTTAATGATTAAATTCTTTAGTCTTGTTAAAAAACCGTTAGCTGAACTAATCTCTATACTGTGTTCAACTTTAAACGGTCCTCTTCTTCCTGTTTTCTTAGTCTTCGTTGCCATACTTTTTTTGTTTATACTTTGCATTCTTAATTTCAGCTCGACGTTTAACTGACTTCTTAGTGTGATACATTCTATCTCTAAGCTGTTTCATCTGCTTTGTTTTGATTACTTTACTCTTAAACTTTTTAAGAGCTGCTTCAATCTTATCTTTTTTACCGAGCTTTACTATTAACATTTAATTCATTTTATTTTGATCTATAATGTTATTTATTATTATACATGCTTTTTTTCTTTTGTTTACTTATACTACGAAGGTGAGTTTTTCTCTTTCATTAAGTTGTAAGTTTTAATTGCATACACAATATGAAAGCATGAAAGCATAACAATCTGAAAAAATTCAAATACGATAAGATCACAGATGAATAAAGTATAAAGAGCAAAAGACACTCTCCCAAACCCACTTATTCTTTTATCATTTAGCATTGCATAACTTGAACCTAAAAAGAAAAAGAATGCAGCGGTATAATGAATTATTGGAAACTCATACATATTAAATGATGCTACCAATAAGAGTGTAAATGAAGGAATGAGCCATTTAGTATTCTTATGCATAAATAACCCTATAGCCAAAGCGACTAAAGTTGCGGTTAAAAAAATAGGACTATCTAAATAGTACTGACTATAGCTTTGCTTATAGCCGTAAATGATAGGAAATAAAATTGAAAAGATTAGCCCAGAAAAAGACAAAATCATTCTCACCAATAGCGCGACAGGGTGTGGGTACATGTATTCATATTAATTTTTAAAGAGTAAGAAATTCAAAATTTCATCAGCCTCATTTCTAGAAATAGTGATATTGGCATAGTCCCCACAGTTGCTACAGCATGTTACAAGGTTAATTGAATTACCTTCTATGTAATATCCTTTGTCACCATTCTTTAAAACTTGATTAGGCATAGAATCAAAGAAACCTATACAAGCAGCGTACTCTTCTTCACTTAGTTTAGTCATAAGGATCTTTGTTTATTTTATTTATTATACCTTAGAAATTTTCTTTGTTTACCATTTTTATGCATCATGATAAAGAGAAAATAAAAGAGACTTAGTCCACTTAGGATTAAACCAAAACACTCTACCGTTTTTATCCTTTACTCTTGCCATATCTGCATTACCATAACACATAAAATAATTTGAAATATTAGTATTAATTGCATACCAAGTATCTTCGGTTAAACTCAATTGGCCTCCACCTAATGCGTACGCTTTAAGAGGAAGTTCTTTACATAATATAAAAATAATAGGATGATCGTGTATAGCCTTATTAGCAGGAGTAAAAGGATTGAGCTTCGGTATTCTATGTAAAATCTCTGCTCTTAAGTAATTTCCTATACCGTTAAAATAACCTTGGTTCATTAGAACTTCACATATAGGTTTTTTCATTGCAGCTTTATCCATGTTAGCTACAATGTTTTCTTTAAAATCTTTATATTCTTTTGTCGGATCAGGTCCTCTGTTACTTGACCATTCTTCAACTTCTTTCCATTTACCAAACCTTCTTACATCAACAAATGATAACGTTACACCGTCAGTTGCATAAAACATTAGATGAGCATGCTTAGGTTCATTGCCAGTGTTGGTTAATTTAAAATGACCAGTCATACCCATTCCCATAAGCAATCTTTTAAACTTTCGTGTATCAGTATCTCTAAAGGTAATCATTAATTCCTTTCCTCTACTTTCAGCTGATATTGTAAACCATTTAAACGGAGTCGGTACTTCTTTACCTTTATGAACAGGGTTCTTATGTATCTTTGTAAACTTTAACCCGCTTGCTGCTTGGTTAATATAATCAGCCGTCAGTCTGAGTTCTGCTAATTCTGGCATATTACTTTCTTTTAATTACTTCGTCAATTATTCCATATTTTTTTGCTTCTTCTGCATTTAACCAAAAGTCTCTGGTCGCATCTTGTGCTACTTCCTTTGCAGTCTTTCCACAATATTCACCAAGAAGTTTAAATAGAATGTTATTTACTTTCTTCCATTCTTTCATACTTATCTCGGCATCTTGTATATTTCCACCAAAGCCACCTGACGATTGGTGTAACATTGTTGTAGAATGTTTTAGTGATGATCTTTTTCCCTTTGTCCCAGCGCCTAGTAAAACCGATCCCATTGATGCAGCCATTCCAGTATTTACTGTTCTGATATCTGACTTAACATAGTCCATAACATCTACCATAGAGAGTCCAGATTTAACCGATCCACCTGGTGAATCAATATGCATTGTGATATCTTTCTTTTGTACACTATCTAAAAACATCAGCTGTGCTTGTACTATTGTCGACATACCATCATTAACTGGACCAGCAACCCATAAGATTCTGTCCATCATTAACCTTGAGAATATATCCATCTGTGTGGCTCTTAATTCTCTCTCCTCCAAGATGTAAGGAGTCATCGAGTTTTCAATTTGCTTTTCATAGTAGTCCAGTTTTGACGAACTTACATTATGATCGCTCATTGCGTATTTTTGAAATTCCTTTCCTAAATTCATATTGTTTTTTATTTTATCATGTTACATTTTTTGCATTGCATATAACCGCTTGCAAAAGGTTCTTTCCATTCATGTTCACACGGTTGCTTCTGTATGGGTTTTACATCTAAACTTGCAAACGGTACTGATGTAATCTCTTCTATCTTACAATCCTGTTGAGGATACTTTTCTCTTTCTCTGTTTTCTATCATTTTAGCTTTAGATCTTGCATGATCATCGTCTCTTGCATAAATGTACATGCTATAAATGACAGCATATCTTTTTTCTTTACTCATTTTTATCTCTGTGTTTATCACTCATCCAATCCCATTCTCTACCACGATATGCTAATGCATCCATCTCGTATGTTTTTCGTATTAGCCATAAGATTGCTTTATATAACTTACTCATCTTTCTTTCTTTTTGGCAATTTTTGTATTTCTTTCATTATAGAAGAAACTTCAGCTGGTGGAAGATGTCCTATTACATCATCTGTAATTGAAGTATCATAAACAAGATCACCTTCTTCGTCAGTAATAGCAAGTTCATATGTACCTTCTGTTGTATATGCCATAGTACCAGTCACAACTGATACACCATACCCATTGTCAAATTGCTCACATGCACGGTAACCAAAAAGTGGAGACATACTGTGAGGTATAAATTCTAAATCTTTAAATGTCTTTAACATAAATCTAAGTTTTGTGATAAGTGATCTTCTAATCTTTTTATTAAGACTCCCATTAAAACATAGTGAAAATCGTCTTCACCTTTATCTAATAGAACTTCCATTTCATCTTGGCATTCATATAGCTTAGTTAAAAGTTGCTGTTCCTTCAATAGCATCTTTTCATCCTCAGAAATTACATATTCCTTTCTAAGTCTTTCGACCGTTTCTTGGCCTTCTATTGCTTCAAGAATATCACCTATTGTATAAATTCCTTGCGGTGTATTGTCTAATGCAATCACTTTAGTATCAGGTGGAAACATATGAGCCCATTCTTCGGTCCACGATAATCCTATACCGCCAACTCTTCTTGCAACTTCTAAAGTTTCTCCGTGTTGTAATCTTATGCCAAATGTCGTACTCATGCTATTGAATTATATAATTGGTTCAAAATAAACTTTGCTAATTTAAAATCTTCGAGCCTGTTAAGTTTTAACCCGTAAGCTTCTGCTATAGGATTAAGGTATTTCATACCTTCTGATATTTTCATCTTTCCTAAATTCATTTCTTCTTATCTTTCTTTTCTATTAAATTTATGAAACCCATTACAATGAATCTTAATACATACACTGCTAATAATGCGCAGGAAAAGGTCATAATTAAGTGTGCAATGTCAGAATGTTCTGCAAACAAAGCAGAGCCTAACATGATGAAACTTATTATCGCAACTTGTGTTAGCGTATTCTCTCTAATTAACTCTAATAATTTTTTCATATTTTTTGTTTATATTTAAATAATAATAAGTGTATGCCTAATCTGAAAGATCTTTTATTTCTTTTTTGTGGAAGGCATTAGCCACATACAGTCTTTAAAGACTATCTCCAATAAACGAGGTTCTCTTTGATCGATGTCAGCGAATAATCTCATCGTATGAACTGTATCGTGTTTGAACATCTTAGTAACTTCTTCTCTTATTCTTTCTTGTGAAACAACCTCTTCTAATTTGTCAAGCAAACCAGGAGTGAATATTGCTTCCCAGACAGAATCATGTATATCGAATCCTTTCGTTACAGAAAATCTTAATGCTCTTATCATACGAAGTGGATCATCCATAAAAGTCTTAACTGGCTCAAGAGGAGTTATTAAGAGACCTTTTTCAAGGTGCCCTTGTCCATCAAAAGGATCTATGATATTTCCATTCAAATCCTTTGCCATTGCATTAAGTGTAAAGTCTCTACGAGTTAAATCATCAAGTAAAGAACCAAGCTCAAGTACAGGTTTTCTTGTACCTTCTATTACACCTACTTCTTTTCGTGCCATTACAAAGTCGGCAACTAAACCTTGATGCTCATGATCTTTTGGAAACATTGCTCTTATAGTAAAGCAATCTTTAGTTTCTAGGAATATCTTAAACCCTTTTTCTTTTAAGAAAGATTTCATTACATCCCAGCCTTGATCAACTGTTAATGATAAATCATCTACGACAAAAGTAAAGTCAATATCGTTTGTATGTACCCCTAGGATTTCATCCCTAACACAGCCGCCTACCTCGAATAATTGATTTGTTATATCTGTTGTCATCTTATGAATTTTTTGTAGTTAAAAACGCAGCGTGCTTCGGTACAAAGTATTGTAGCTTTTCTAAAGCTTTTGTCATTTTCTCGGCATTTCCTTCAATCATACCGTTTGATAATTGAGCTTCCCAGTATGAAACTTTTTCTGCATACCCATTTTGATACTTTATAGGATCTCTTCGACTATGCATTGAAAATTTCTTACTTTTGAGATTTTGCGGCTCCATTCCTATTGCATACATCGCCGGATGTATCATAGGTTGTTGAGTAAAGCACCATTGCTTAATCTCTTTAGATGCAGCAAGCCAATCGGCTCTTTGTGTAAAAAACATTGAAAAGATTTCTACCCCTTCGAACCATTTGTCAATCAATGCCATGTGGCAAGATTCTCCACCTTCTTGGTTAGGATAGTAGCCACAGATGAATGTTTCTACTTTGTTGGTATCTTCGTTAAAGTGTTCCTCGATTGTTATCTTTACACAGTTAATACCTGCGTCCTTGATGATTGCCTTTGTTTGCTTTTTGATTTCTTTGTACTTTGCCATATTCCGATTTGTTTTAGTTGTTTAATTAATATAATTAAATATAATCAAAATAATTGGGATAAAAAAATTCTAGCACCACTTTTTTAAGAAAGTTATTAACAATTTAATTAATCTTTTCTTCTTCTTCCTTCGTATCCGAATTAGGATAGTAAATTTCTATAACCCTTAAAAGATATTTTAATTCTCTTACCATTTCTTCTGATCCTTGTTCTTTGCCTTGGTAGTAACCTTCTTTCCAATGATCAACAGCATTCTTTTCAGAATATTCCTTTTCTTTCAGTTCTAGGTATTCTTTCTTATGACCTCTGTTTTGATTTTCCCAAAAAATTACTTGTCTTTCAATTTGTTCTTTAATGTACTTAGTTCCGTGATCCATGTTTTTTATTTTATATGTTTATTATTTCTTATCCAACCAACCTTGCCAAATTGCCACCATGACAAAAAGAAACATAGGTATTCCCATTGTAATTAGTAGAATCCAAGGTCCTACTTTATCAAAGTCAATCCATATTGAAGGTATTACTATTGCACCTAACCAACATGCCAACATCCAGACCGGAGCTCTCTTTTTAAGCTTGCCTATCACTACTTCATTTCTTTCATTCCATATCAACCTGCTTAGTGCATCTTGCATATCTTTACCGTATGCAGGTTGTTCATGAGTAGTACCGTCCTTTTCTTGTATTGTCATGATGTATTTGTAATACCCATGATTAGTGCTACTTTTTCTAACCAGTCTGCAATCAATTGCTCTTCTACGTTTTAAGTCTATACCGTTCATTTCTTTTATTGTTTTGTTGTATAATCTATTACAATATAATAATAACAAGACATTAAACAAACTGAAAGTTTTATGTAGAATAAATAAAACAAATAAAGTTTTTAGACATGAGAATTATTCCAACATATAAGCAGTTTCTTGAAAAGAAAGAAAAAGAAGATTTTGAGGATAAGATAAAAGATCACGGATACTACAAAGGTATCTCTACATCAACTGCGAGAAAGAAAGAAGACCAAATGAAAAAGCAGGCTTCTATGGATGACGACAATCCAGACGCATACAAAGAATTACCTGGCGACACTAAGGGAAAGAAATTACTTAAGAAATCTAAGCATACTTCTGATTATGAAGATCTTTATGCTGATGAGTCTTTAGAAGAGAAGAAACCAGCAGGCGCTCCCGATTGGCACGATTCCGATGCACCTGATGCAAACGGTAGGTTTAGAGATTTAAGTCCAAAAGATTTAGCTTCTTGGTTAATTAAAACAAGAAAGAAAGATCTTAAGAAGATAAGCGGATCACTAACACAGCAAGTTGTATTTAATAGAAAAGAAGATCCAGAGTACGCAGAGAAAATGGAAAAGACAAGACAAGAAGTTTACAAACAGCTTGGTAGAAAAGATCTTATGGAATCTGCTACATTAGATGATATGACTTTGGTATATGAAAAAGCCGAAGGTGATAGAAGTAAGATAGGTGGTAAAGGTATCGAAGCAGGATTGAAAAAGAAGGCTGACGAAACTGGAGTTCCTATTGGCATACTGCGAATTATTATGAGAAGAGGTATGGCTGCTTGGAAAAGTGGACACCGTCCTGGGGCAGGACAAGAGCAGTGGGGTTACGCAAGAGTAAATTCATTCTTAACTCAAGCTCCTGGTACATGGGGAAGACCTAAAAAGAATCCAAAGAAAAATGGACCTAAAGGTCAGTTCGGTGCTGATGCCGATGTTGCTAAAGAAGTAATAGACGGAGGACACGATAAAAAACTTAAATCAAAATAGTATGAAATTTGTAAAAACATTTAACGACTGGGATAAAGTATCCGAAGGGCTTAAAGCACATGTTGAAGAAGGTTTAGATTTAACCAACAGCTTTTTTCGTTTAGGATCAGAAGCTTATACAGAACTCTTTGAAGAAGTAAAAGAATACTGGGATAAGGGTAATGTAATTCTCAAAGGCCCTTCTGGGTGGATGGCTAAAAACCTTGATGTTGGTAAGAAAGCAATCTATAAAGATAGAAAAAGCGGAAGAACTAAAAAAGTAAAGTTGGATTCTCCAGAAAGAGGTGGTAACAAAAAGTTTATTGTATACCGAGACGGCGGAAGAACTGATAAAGAAACTGGAGAGATTGTAGCAAAGAAGATAGAATGGGGAGATCCTAAGTTAGCAGTTAAGAATGATGATCCAGGCAGAGCTGCAAGTTTCTGGGCAAGACATCAATGCGATCAAAAGAAAAAGATGGATCCAAATAAAGCAGGATTCTGGGCATGTTACGCAAGCGTAATGTTTGCAAAACAACTTGGTTTAAAATCTGATGCACCTTGGTAAACAAAAAGATATGAAATTTAGAACAGGAAAGTACGCAGGATTATCTGTAGAATATGTTAAGAAGATAGCTCCTTGGTATATTCAATGGGTTCGTGAAAACCGACCAGAGATG
>Ga0181373_1000195_pt1 | contig 15153 bp, 21 predicted proteins | sample LowvirmetaG_3_FD_130159 | JGI IMG/M metagenome (GOLD analysis project Ga0181373, IMG submission 130159) | Marine viral communities from the Subarctic Pacific Ocean - Lowphox_09 viral metaG | ecosystem: Environmental > Aquatic > Marine > Oceanic | place: Subarctic Pacific Ocean | collected... | reverse complement strand
CACATACCTAAACATAACTTCTCATGTTCGTACGATGAATACCCAATCGATCAGGACATTCTAAAACAAGCCGAGAGTTATAACTTTAAGTATCATTCGCACGGGAAAGTTCTTCAACCAACAGCTTACCCAATCCCACAAACAACAAATGCTTTCGAACCCCAGGCTTTGCAGTTTTAAGAATCCTTTTCTCCCCTTCGACTGCAATCCATAAAATCTCAGCACGCACGAGTTCGCTCACGCATCGCCCTACTGTTTTACTTGATAGGCCTGTCATCTTTGCATAATAACTATACGCATCATGCGAGCTAAAAGTTTCAACTCTAAACCTTTCACAGATTGCCCAGAGCGTTAGCTTGCACGCAGGACTGAGCGTACGATCTCCCGCACGGGATCTAAACCACTTCCACACGCACGCACGCATTTTGCTAAAACTTTTAAACTTAGCACGCACGGATGCTCGAACGCATCCGCTCTTGCTTTCATGCTTTGGGATTCCATTTTCGATCCACCAATACTCTTCTAACATCTTGCTAATTTAAGGGTAAGGGCGCAAGCCCTTCACCCTTATTTGTATATGTAATGGATATATAGGACATCTACGGTAGTTAAAGAGGACATTTACGGTAGTTCATAGGGACATTTACGGTACATCTCAAGGCGGTAATGTAGCCAGAAATTGAAAACATCATCTATTTTTAGGGGGTAGATTTGATGTTTTCTTTTGTGTAGAGGAGGTATTTCCAACTACATTACCTTTTCTTTTACCAAAGATTTTATCGAAGTTATTATCAAACTTAGACTTATCAAAGGGACGGGGTTTTGAGCCTTTACTCATCTTCAAACTCCCTTCCCCAATGGATTTGTTGGATCAGCTTTTCAATGGAATGAATCTTCTTTTGGTCATCTCTTGTAGGCTTTTGTTTATTGACTAATGGTTTACCAAACTCTGCCAGCGCATCGACTAAGAGCTGTCGTTCTTGTTTATCTGCGTATATCTTTAACATGGTTATTCCTTCTCCTTTGGTGGATTAATCATTTCAATATGAAATTTGTTTTCCTTCATGGCCTTTTGGATAACTCTAAGTTGTTCATCAAAGTTTTCACTCATAATGTCTTTATCGGTATAGACCACTAACTTTAATATTTGTTTATGTTTCATCATTTTTTTGGTAATTGTTCTGGATCAAACCAGCCACATGGATAACTAATCATTTTCATTTCTCCCTGTTATTATTTCTGTGTTTGCCATGATACCTAAATCTTTATGTATTCTTTGTTTAGCTATCTCTATGTAATCTGGATTCAACTCACACATAACTGCATTTCGATTATGTTTGTTTGCGACTATGCCTGTTGTTGCTGATCCGCCAAAAGGATCAAGCACAACACCGCCTTCTGGACAACCCGCTAATACACATGGCTCGATTAAATCTGGTGGAAAGGTAGCAAAATGAGCTCCTTTAAATGGCTTTGTTGTAACCGTCCAAACACTTCTTTTGTTTCTTTTCTCTTGCGGTTTCATACCTTTAAAACCATGTCTTACCCTAAACATAGGATCATCTTCCACGGATTTACCAATAGTTTTTATGCTGTTTGGAACTCCCCTCTCTCCTTTTGAATTTACCGTGACTGAATCTTCTTTGATTGCCTCATTATCAAAATAATACTTAACATTTTTACTGAACAAGAAAATATATTCATGGGCTTTAGTGCAACGATCTTTGACACTCTCTGGCATAGGATTGGGTTTATGCCAAATAATATCTTGTCTTAGATACCACCCGTCCTCTTGTAGAGCAAAGGCTACTCGCCACGGGATACCAATTAAATCTTTGGGTTTTATATTCTTGCTAGGCTTTGGTCTTGTCACTCCATAATCTTTGTCGCCACGCAATGATTGATTTGTTGTCGTTGTCCTTCCACCGCTTGAATAACTATCACCTAGATTTAACCAAACCGTGCCGTCATCTTTGAGTATTCTTCTTATTTCTCTAAAAACCTTGACTAAGTTATGAGTAAACTCTTCTGGTGTATCTTCTAAGCCTAACTGTTTATCTTCGTCATTGTAGTTTCTAAGGCCATAATAAGGCGGAGAAGTAATGCAAGTGTTAATTGATTGATCTTCTAACATCTTCAATGTTTCTAAACAATCGCCTTGATAAATCTTAATATCCATCAATAATCCCACTCAATATCTTTGTTATGAAATACCTCTAACACGGCATTTCTCCTAATCAATGTCATTGGCGACATATCGACTTCGCTAGAGTTAGACTTAACTACTCCCGCATTGACAACCCTAGTCCTATCAAAATCTAAACCTTCTTCCGCACAGATATTCTCTACGGTGTTTTCATCTGCTAAACCTATGGCTATCGCCAAACGCATACCGTCAACCAACGAACTTGATCCACGGATACTTGCTCTTAAATTCATAATATCTTCTTGCATATTTAGGGCAGTTTTGGCCATGTGATGTAAAGATAAAACGCTTGCATTAAATTTAGATGCAATGCTTGAACAAAACTGACAATAGAGTTGAGCAGCTTCTTGGCTTGTCGTAATCGGTGCGGCCACGAATGATTGCACAGGATCAATTACAACCAAAGATAAATCTTTGATTGTAGAGATTTCATCAATTAATTCGTGTGCCTCTGGTGTTAAATCTAAACCTCTATTGTCATCTTTGAGTAAGATTAAAGGCTTTTCTGCATCTGGAACGGTGTAAACATAGGTGTCGTATTCAGTTTCATACCGCTTTTCATCAGGATCAAGAGCCTTAATCCTTCTAAATACTTCGTTTCTATCGTCCTCTGCACATAAAACTAATGTGTTCCCTGGACTTTTAATTGGCTTATCCAACCAAGTGCCATGACCTTGACTAACCTTCATTGCTAAATCTAAGGCCAACATACTCTTACCAATACCACCTATGCTTGCAAGTATGCTTGGCTTGGATCGTTCTAATAAACCTTCAACCAACCAAGACTTTGGCGGTGGATCACCTACAAACTGTCTGATTGAGAAGTTTCTGATACCAATACCCAGATTACTTATCTCTAACTTAACAGCATCAAGGCCTTGTTCTTGTGCTAGATCATTAAAATCGCCTTCAATAGACGGAATCCTGATAAAACAATTAAAGAATCTGGAACAGATATCCTCTGCCTTTTTTCTACCCAGATTGGTTTTATCGTTATCAAACGCTAAATAAATTCTTGCATCAGTCTTATCTCTTAACTTCTTGACCGCATCATATCCAAAGTTAGCTGAGAACACGCACGCAACGGGCAACCCTGTCGCCTCATAAACGCTTGCACCTGTCGCCATACCTTCGACCACAACCAACGAATCAATCTTCTCCAATGATTTAAAGTCTGTGCCGATTAAAAATAGATTACCTTTAACTTCTCCAGCAGAAACGAAACGCTTTTGACCGTCCTCTTGTATGTATTGCAACGACCTAAGGTCGCCATGTGTGTTATAAATAGGAACAACTAATGCTTTATTGTGTAGCTTTAGAGAATAACTTTTGATCTGTTTAGATTCCAGATAAGGGTGCTTGATAACCTCTGAATAAGATTGAAACCTTTGCTCACAATCCCTTGCAACCTCTTCATATCTAGTTAGTTTTTCTTGCCTTGCCTCTTCTTGGGCTTGCTTTATTTTGGCCTGTAAATCCTGTCTTTGATCTGGTGTAAGTTTGTTGACCGCAACTGAACTCCATTTAAACTCCGTCCCCGTTCTCCAATTTCCGTAATTTGCGAATATGTGATTATCGACAACATTAATAACATACCAACCCGATTTTTCATTGCCTTTGTCTGGTCTAACTCCTGAAGTAGCTGTAACGGAAACTCGAACTAAGTCTCCTGTTGTGTTTAAGAAACCGACATTTAAACCTATCGCTTGCATTTCTGCAATAAGGTCTTGTTCATTTCCTCTGTTTTTTTCTAAATAATTATTGTCTTTGACTAATCCGTATCGTTCTTTATATTTCTTGAGATCCATCTACCCCGTTCCTTGCTTGCTCATTTGCATAATTAAGATACTCACGAATTATCTTATTAAAAAAATTCATGCGATCTTCCTCTGTCCAATCACGCAACGCCCAGCTTTTATTTTCTTTAGATATTTTTATATATCTATCCCTTGATTGTGCCTTTGCATACGCAACACCTTTCTCAGAAACTTGAGCAATATTTTTTAATTTATTACCTTTGACTATTTCTTTTTGATGTTCCACGCAACAAGCTCCGTACCATCCATCCTCAAACTTTGTAAGTAGGCCGCCTACGGGGTTAAAACAATAACCACATAGGGAAGGCCTATCTACACTTAAAAAATTAAAATGGGATGTTTTCATCGCCTGATTCTTTTTTAGTTTCAGGTTCAGATTTCTTTTCCGATTTTACTGACTTAGATTTAGGTTCTAGCCAACCTTTACCTTTACCGTCATCAATAGCTGGATAACCCTTGTCATCAATAATGACATTGGCCCTAACTCTTGATCCCACTAGATCACTACTGTCATCGGGTAAACCATCTGGAAACCCACAAACCTTTGCGAGTTTATCAAGCGATTGTAAACCGATCTCAATAGCGGAAGTGCTTGTTGAATGGTCAACGGTAAAAGTATGACCAACCAAGAAGTTAGGTTTATCAACTACTCTAAATAAAGCCTTTAGAGCAACCCAACCATTTCTACCTGTGATCTCTTCGTCCTGTGTGTATTCTAAGTCATACACACCTGGCTCAAGAGTTTCTAGGCTTGATTCGTCAACTTGCGATTTATATTTACTTAAATCCATATTTTCTCCTATCCTGGATCATAACTGTGGTAATCATTAAGGTAGTTAATGAGATCCTTGCAGTCTTGGTTAATAGCAATGAGATGATGAAGACCATCTATCGGAAGATCATTATTATCAGGATTTATAGTGTCTATAAGTGTAGATAATAATACATCTATCGTTGTCAAAGCACCTTTGCTTCTAGTGACATCATCAACTCTACTCATTTTTACCGCCTATCATGGCTGATCGAATCTCCTTCCAATCAAACGGTAAAGTATCTGGAAGTGCATATCTATTCTTCGCAAGAAACGCAGGTTTCTCACGACAATAGGCTATGACATCTCCAGCTACGGCTTTTGTTGTCATCGTGCCACCTTTACCTTGGACTTTGACAGTACCAAGTTTATAGTTAGCAAAGAAACAACAATCGCTGTTCTCTAAAACTAAATCCGCAGCCTTACGGTGCAATTTTAATTCATGGCGATCAAATGCCTCAATCTCGGGCGATTCAAACCTTTTGATTTGATTATGAGCAATCTGCAAAGTAATCATGCCTTTATCCTCTCTAAGAGTGTTAAGCAAATCTAAATATTGTCGCCAATACTTCAACACTTCTACATAACCTTTACCATAACCAGGTTGCTCAATGGATCTCCAACCATTGTCTTGACAGGCTTGATCCCATATTAGTGGCTCTAACCAATCAAGTGAATCTACAACAACAGTTTTGTAATCGTGATCTTCCTCTACCAAATCTTTTAGATAACCCATAGCATCTTCAAAAGATTTACATAAAGGAAACTGAGGTGCTTCAATCGTACCCATACCATCTTCTGTAAGTATGAAGATAGGTTTTGGCATTGTTGATCCAAAGGTTGTTTTACCAATACCAGCACCACCATAGACAACAAGTCTTGGCGGTTTCTGTTTTGATTTAGTTCTAATATCAGCTAGGCTCATTTGACCACCTCAACCTTTTTATCATCACCTTCTACAGCTTCTTTAAGTAGATCGCTGTAATGTTTTGCAAGAATGTCTAGCTTCTCAACCTCAAAGTTTGCATTGCTAACAATCTCATTCTTTTGTCTATTGATTAACATAACCTTGTTGTAAATAAGTTTATGTTCATCAGACAAATCATCTACCTTGTACTCTTTGCCGTCATCGGAAAAGCTAAAGGTAAGTTCTTCATTATTATCGGACATTATTTTTCTCCCATATTTAATTTATAAGTTTCACAAAGACTGCGTCCATTGCAGAATTTGCAATGATCCCCAAATACATATTCAGGGTTTTCCTCAAAACAGGCTTCCGCCCGTGGTTTTAAGAAATCGTATCCCCAATTCACAAGGTTTTCTGCTGTGGTTTCCCATGTCTTGACAGCCTTTTCCTTCTTAACGCCTCGTGGTTGGACTATTGTTAGTTCAATCTTGGTGTCTGTATCTCCGTATCTGGACAAAGCACCAAGCCCATAAATCATTAGCTGATAATTGTTTTCAGGTTTGACAGGCCATTTACCAGATTTTAAATCAATGACACATATCTTATCTTTAGCCAAGATAATCGCATCTGCTGTCCCCCAACAACTATCTGTTATCTCATCTATTGATACTTGTTCTTCAATCAATAGCTTACCTTCAATCTCTTTTGCCTTTGCTTGCACATACTCTGTATAGGTTCTAGCACAATCAATCATTTCTTGATCTATCTCAATCTCAAAATCTTCAACACTCTCTACTTTACCAAGCCAATAATCCTCTAATGTTATGTCACCATCCAGTCTATCCTTCATTATGATTTCACTTATTTGGTGAACCAATGTACCTGTGACAGCTGGTATAGATACCTGATACGGTACTTGTGCAGCTAACCTAGGCATACCTGGACATCTTGTCCACTTGTCCGAAGCTGATGGTGATAATAAGGCGTGTTTACTAGGCATTACTGGAAATGTAAGACTCTTTTTCGTAATTTATAACATCATCAAGGTCATAGTAAATCTTGCCTGTAATCTTCCAATGATTAGGCCTCTCACCCTTCAGCCTTCTGTTATCAATAGTTTTCTTAGTTACACCCCACCTTTTAGCGAGTGCTTCCGCATCTATCGTGTTTGATATGTCAAAATCTTTTCGGTCTTTTATTTCCATTGAATTCCCTTTTTTCGTAATTAATGCTTATAATACATCAAGAATACCTAGAATGGTATAAATTTATTAATTTAATATAGGAGATTAAATGTCGATTGATAATGCTACAAAAAGGGAATGGGATGAAGCCAGAAAGGGTACAGAGTGGGATCAAGAGATTGATATGCTTGCCTCAAGAAACCAAGTGGGTGGCGATCATTACAATAGAAAAACCAAAATACAGCCGATTGAATATATATTGGCTAACAATATTGGTTGGTGTCTAGGTAATGTTATAAAACTTATTACCAGAGATAAGGAAAATAATGTTCAAGACTTGTTAAAGGCTAAACATTATATTGAACTTGAGCTAGAGATGGTTCATGGGTGTGATAAAAACGGTAACAAGTTAGGCAAGTACACCAAGGAAATCTCCATATAGGAGTAATTATGAGCAACTTTTTTGACTTTGACGATAGCATCGAAAATGAAAGAAAGAACGGGCAAGCTCTGTATTTAAACAAGTACCTTGTTCATTCTTTAAAGGACTTTGCTAAGTCAACCAAGAAAGATCCTCGTGTGTTGGCGGAGTATTTTTTATCTTTAGGGATAAACTCCGCTAAACATTATGAAGATCAAAAGATTAGATTTGATATTAAGAATTTATAATTAAATATTATCTAATATATCGTTAAGGTTCTTTACAGAATCGTTGTTCTTCATGTGTTCATCGGCTATGGTTATCTGGTTCTGATCCATAGGTTTTATAAAAACTACATTTCTATATTTAAGACTAACTAGAGCAAAGATATCTACGGCTTGTTTTTGATATTCTCTATCTTTACTATGCGATCCTCTCCGCATATCAAATCGCCAATTAACTCTGCCTGTATTAATCTTGGATGAAGTTTTAACTTGGACTTTGTAAAGTTTATTGTTGTGTTCAAAGACTAAATCAGCCTCAGATCCATGAGGTACAACCATGACAGTATCGGAAACTAGAGAGAGGAGTGCTGCTGTGAGATATTCACCTGATCGACCAACTCGTTCCGTGGCCCTTGGCATGGTTTATTGGATAGGTATTTGTACCTCGTTAGATAATGCTTGTCTTAAATTTAAACCTTGTTGTTGTTGTTGAACAAAATTTTCTCTGTTTCTCTCTTCTTCTGTTTTAAGATTATTAGTCACATATAAAATTCTTCTGACTAATTTATACGCATCATCTGATGAAGGATTTGTTTTACCCAACATCTCCATTAACTCTATAGAATTTTCATCAGTAAAAATTTTAGCAAGATCATCTATAGTTTTATTTTTAACGAATTTTTCTGCTTTAGCGGCAAATTTTACATGCCACATAAAAGAACCTATTTGCGCCACATCCCTAACCAAAAATTGTTCAGATGGTGCTGCTTTTGGGTTGTCAACATTAGCTATTCTTGCTGTTCTCGCCAAGACATTATTAAAGTTTTTAAAACCTTTTATAAGTTCACTTGGATTTATTCCTTGGGCTTCTGCAACACCTCTTAATATTGTTTCTAAATTTTTTTGTTGATTATCAGTTCCAGCTATAAATTTACTAAAATTAAAACCAGAAGCCAATGATTTTCCTTCTTTAGTAAGGTTAGTAAGTTTTTTATCAACTGCGGTTGCTAAGTAACTTCTTACAAGTTTTGGAAAAGTTGTTGGATCAGTTTCATTTAAAATTTTATAAGTTTTGATTATGTCATTAGCATTATTTTTATCTTGATTAAAAATAAAGTTTTTAATTGTGTTTGGTGTAATGTTATTTTTTGCTAACGGTGCAACATTTTTAATTATTGGATCAACTAACTCGTCTGAATATTTTATAAATATGTCTTTAGCCTCTGAATAATTAGCATTGGTTCTTAAAATATCATCTAATTGATTTAAGATTCCATCACCACCATCGCTTGTAAACAACCTTCTAGCATTTTTATCAATAAAATTTCTCTCGGTTGCGATATTAGCTTTTGAATCAACAACCATGTCTGAGAATCTTTTTAATACATTGTCTAATTTATTTATTTGCGTTTCATAAATAATAATTGTTTTTCTTGGAACTGGTTGGCTAAGATCATCTAAAATTTCTGGTTGGTCTTTTGGTTTAATTTTTCTTTTTATAAGGCTTTGTTTAAGGTTTTTTAATTTAAGAATTGTAGGATCTTTTCTGTCTAATCCTAAAATTACTTGATCTATTTCATCAGTCAATCTTTGAATTTGTAGTGTTTCAACATGCTCGGTGTCTGCAACATTATAAAATTTTTGTGCTTTTTGCGATCTTATTTTTCTTGCGTTTTTTATAGATTTTTCTGCAACCTCTGCTATCTCGTCAAATGTACCTCTTAATGATTCAGGATTTTTTACTATCTTATCTAAAAAATCAGCTGCTACTTGCTGAACTCTTTCAGGTCTATTTTTAATTGCATTAAATAAAATTGTACTACCTTTATCAGTACCATATACAAGCGTTCCTAAAGAACGGATTAAGCCATTATCAATTAACTCAGTAGCAGTTATAGGAATATCTAATTCTTTTGCTTGCTTTTGCACTTCCTTTGCTAGAGCCAACTCTTCGTCTGAAACACCCTTCATTGCTTCTCTAATAACTCTATCTGCCCTTGATGGAGCGGTAGCAAAAGCTGTTCCGCCACCAGCTAAGATAGATAAAGGTATGCCTAATGCTGGCTGATCTTCAAAAAAATAAGCTGGAACTGCTGCTGCACCACCTATTGCAGAGGTTCTTTTTAATCTTTCCTTTAAACCCTTTTTACCAAATTGCAAAAATGGGCCACCAGGTCCAATAAATTCACCTGCAACCCTAGAGTAATCGCCAACAGGTGTTATTGGATCATACTGTGTAACTGCTTTTGCGCCTGGTACTTGTTCAAGCAAACCAATAAGTTGTTGTCCTGAAGGTAAAGTACCGTCAATATTTCCAAACAAGGACTGATTTAAGGGTTGAAATTTAGCAGCAGGGCCAAGTTGTTGTAGGCTTTTTACGAAGTCTAAATAGCTCCTTGCTTTTTGACCAGCTCTAGGTTGTTCTGGCGTTGGTTGTGGAATCATTGATTCTAAACCCTGTTGAATTGTACCAGGCAACCCAGCAAGCTCTAATGTGCCTGTGGTAGCGCCTCTTACAAAGGATCTTGGAATATCAGCAGCAACTCTACCAACGGTTTTTAGCCTATCTGCAAAAGAAGGTTTGGGTTGTTCTTCCCTTGATGTTTGTACGACTTCATCTAATTTTTGTAAATCAATTTCTTCTTGTTTTAAATTAGATAATTCTTCTCTAAGAGTTTTTACTTTTATTCCAATATCTCTTGCTTTGTCTAAATCACCAGCATTGTAAGCCTCTTTTAATTGTGGCTCTAAAATACTTAAACCTTTTTCAATTCTTGTAATTTGATTTTTATTAGACATTTATAAAAGAAGCTCATTTAAGATTGCATCTACATCACTATCTCCCCCAGATGTAGTTGGTGAAAGGCTTTGATTACTTCTCCAATCAGCGCCATTTAAAAATTGCGGTATATCCTGATAACCAACTGCTTTATTTTTATCAATGTCTGTGGTGAGATTGCCAAAATTTATACCGTATTGATCGCTATATATTCTTCTTGTTTCTTTAGATAAATTTTCAAGAACAGCGAGGTTTGCTTTCCAATTAGCTCCTAATTTTCCAATAATCTCCATAGCAATTTTTACATCGTTATCTGATAATCTACCGCTAGGATCTATTTGTTTTGCAGTACCGTATGCTAATTTTAAGAATATGGATTTAGCTACTGCTCTATCTTGACTAATTCTATCTAAAACAGCACCGTACTCTTCATCAAGCATTTTATCTATCTTTGATTGATATTCCTGTGCTTCTTTTGGATTGTTTTTTGCAAATTCTTCAAATCTAAAAAGCCTTTCAGCACTTAATGCTTGATATCTGCCTGAGTTCACTAAATTAGCCAAACCACCCGCAAAGGTGTTGGCATCTTTATTAGTATATATAATTGTAGCTAAATCATTAATGGTATCTAATTGACCTTTTGCATTCAAATAAGATTCTTGCATTGTGCTAATACCACTTTGCACACCTTTTGGTGCAAAGCCTGGTTTTACACCTATTGTATATAAACCTTGATTAGCCATTTCATCGTAAATATTTGGATTCAATGCAATTTCTTCTGGCCTAAGTGTATCTACTTGCTTTCCTTCTGAATTAAAAAATGGAACAGGATCAGCACCAAAAATTTCCACTGCTAAAAGAGCTAGCTCTGTTTGTTCAGGACTGGACAAAAGTTTTGGATCTTTATTTTTAAGTTCTAAATATCTGACATTTTTTCTTTCAGATTCAGTACCACCGCCATCATCGCCGTAACTTGGAGTAACAGATCCTAATTGTAAGTCAGGATTTAGGTTAATGTCTGCAATAGTAGCCATGTCATCTTTTAGAACAGTTCCAACCTGTTGACCATTTTTAAACACGCCAAACCTTTCAAAAGTATCTCGGTCAGATCCAAAAGACTTGCTTACTAATTCTATGCCTTTTTCTGGCGGTAAAATTTCTGCAAGTGATTGTAGTTGTGGATCTAAAGTTTCTTTATTTTTATCAACCCAATCTGTCCACAATTTATTTTGTTTCTCTTGTTTTTCTTTAGCATCGCTAATTTCTTGTAAAGCCATTGTGTTTTGCACAAAGTTTTTATCACCCTTTAATGCACCACCTAAAGCATAAAGCATAAAACCAATTTTCTTGTTTCTCTCACCTGTTCTTCTTTGCTGACCTCTTGGATCAACCATAGGTGTGCCAGACACTCCTTGTTCTTGAACAAAAGGAGTTCCAGTATTAAATGGTTGCATGAATGGGTTTATCATTATCAATCAACTCCTATGTTGGTCGCATGAAATACATACCAGCTAACTGTGCAGCAGTTCCTAAAATATCTCCTAGACCTGTTTTTTGTTTTGTGGTTTGTGAAGTTAAAGGTGTACCCAATCCAGCTTGTAATAAACCAAGCTGTTGAGGCCCATAAGCCAAGGCTCTTTGGAACTCTTGATAAGGAATACCCAATGCTTGTTGTTGTAGTGCTTGTTGCTGTCTGCCAATATCTCCAAGCATAGCTAATCTTGTTGATTGCTCTCCTTGTAAACCACCAAGTAATCCTGCTTGAAATCTTCTTTGAGCATCAGCAGCCGCTTGTGCTTGCTCAAAACCTCTTTGCTGTAAACCAGCAGAAGTTCTGGCCATTTGTTCAATAAATGGTCTTTGTGATTCTGCTTCTAAGATAGCTGATCTTGAACCACCAAAAGCACCTGCGCCAATCGCTTGGTCTTGTGAAAAACCTCTAGCAATATCAGCTTGTCTTTGGATATCTGCCATAGTTGTATCTATGACTTGTTGCTGAAAAGGTGATTGATATTGTTGTAGTGTTGATGCTTGTGTTAATGGATCAGGTGCGGCTAATAAACCACGCAACCCAACCATAGGATCGTACTGCATACCAGTTTCAAATAAACCACGAGTAGCTTGGAATTGTCTTAACTGATCTGGATTAAATCCAGCAACCAATGGCCCTGTATAAGGTACAAATGGTTGTCCAGCCATACCTTTTGCAGCTTGAAACAACTGTTCTTGCTGTCGCTTTTGATATTCTGGTAAGTCTAATGATGTTGTTTGTGATCCTTTGCTCATAATTCTTTTTTAATTAAATATTCAGATTCAAAACCTAAATGTTTTATTTTTCGTAGCCATCCTTTTCTACCACCGCCATAAAGCCTTTTACATTCTGCGGCTCTTGCAAATGCCTCTAAGGAAGGCAACATTTCTTCTAATTCTGTGTAATCTCCACCACATAATAGCAAATTCATTGCTTTGTTTTGTGGGAATATTACAAACTCTGTGACCATTGCACTACGCTTTCCTGGCCACAAATGGAATAATCCATTTCTTATTTTATCCTTTACATCATTAATTGTATAGGAATCTTGATGTTCTAAAGCCTTTTCAATCCAATGTTTACAACGATTCCATTCAATCTCCCAAGGATCTTTGCTTGGAAACTCAACAATATTAGTCGCCTTTTCCATATTCAATAATACTTAAAACCAAGTCAATGTTTGCATGGTTGACTTGTGCTTTGATGATTTCCCCTTGCAGTAGAATTATCCCTGCGTTAGTTTGTAATTCTTCAGTAGCGTGTGCTGTTATGTTTTTTTGTTTATAGATAAAAAACTCATTTGAGCTAGTATCAGTGATTGATACATCTAAATTAGTTTGCTGATTACCATGATCGCAAGCTAGAAAACCTTTGACAATCGCAAAATCAAAGTCACCACCCGTAGGTGCTGTATATATGGTTTGCTGTGTGGTAGCTGCAAAAGAATATTTAACATTGATAGCACGCTGTATGTACTGTCGTTGTGAGGATACATCCATTATCTTCTGCCTCTATTCTTTACATCTAAGCGTATATCACCGACTTGGAAGTCTTGAGTTGTGCTTCCTGTGACTGTCATTTCTACTTGGCGTGCGGTAAACCTAGCATCGGTATAACCATCACCTGAAGAATCAAAAGTAAAGCTACCAAAGTCCGTTTCAGGGCCTAAAGGAGTAAATTTACCTTTAAAACTTAGGGTTACACCAGGTAAAGAGCTTGCTTCTTCGTCTGGAATGATTTGATTACATTGCACATATCTATCACCTTGACCAATCTGTATTGGCCCTGTTGTGCAAAAAGGCGATCTACCATTAAGATTAGGTGAATTACCAAGTAAAGTTGATTCGTGTTCGTAAACAAATCCGCTTGAATCAGCAGAGATAGGATAATTAAACACGCCTTGGTCGATCCAACATCCTCTATCAAGTTCACCGATTGACCATACATTTTGTGCATAGTTCCAAATCACATATTTATTCGGTGCGTATTGAGTATCACCGCTTGGGAATCCCCACCATATCTCATTAAAGTTAGAGTTATGTCCACCCCAACAAGCACCTTTGCCTGGTACATTAAGATTATCAAAAACATAATCATGCACATCGCAAGGTATTTCTCTGACTGTACCATCATAGATATAGAAAGCATTTTCACCCATCCATGCAAGAAAATTACCTGTAGGCACAATCACTCTTCTGCCTACTGCTTTACAATTTGTACCTGCATCAGCAATACCATAAACAAAAGGTGAGCCAGAATAAAACATTCTGTTAATGCCTGTATCACTAAAAATGATAATGTCGGATCTAAACTTAACAGCGTATAAAGCTCTGCCACCTGTAGGGATTTGTAAATCACCTGCGGTGTTGGTTGCTTTTGATGTCCAAGTATTACGATCTTCTCTAGTTGACCATGCTACTTTTCTTGGATCGCTTGCTGAACCAATCGCAACTAAATGTCTTTCATTAGTAACAATAGTAGCTTGGTTGCCTACGGGTGCGCCTGTGACTGCGGTTGCTATCGTATCAGCAGTACCGCCTGAGTTTGGCGACCATTTATAAATCTTACCATCGACTGAAAAACAGAAAATTAAATCTTCACCCCAATTACTGAATGAGAAATGGCCTGTTTTTAGAGGTAGCCCAGATTGACTTCTAGCATCGCCATAATCTTCTGAACCATAAGTATATGCACCAAATCCTAAAGGATCAGCACTTGCATCATTAACAAAGCCTGTGGGTGTAATGTCTGTCCATGTATTGTCATACAACACAAAGACTTTTTGTCTTGTGCCAACCGCTAAAACAGGATCACCAGCATTATCTGAATAGGCGTACATCCCAATGGGTGCGCCTGTTAGTGCTGTGTTTCTAAGTTTTTCCCAGCCACCAATAGGTTTTAGGTAGCCATTTTCAAAGCGAACTAAATCCCCGTCAACCCAACGGCCTTTATTGCCATAGTCAGTTCCGTTCTTGACTATGCCTGCGGGTGGTGTGACTGGAATGAGTGCCATTCACTTAATTCGCTGCGATATATGCTTTACCAGTTGCAATCGCTGAAGTGTAAGATGATTTATCTTCTGAACTTCCTGCTACATCAGGGTCTGTATAAGCTAAGATAATCTCTAAATGGCCAACATTACGCTGAACTGCATCATTGATTTCTTCTTGTGATAAACCACTTGCTATATATTCTGAATTACCACCATTAGTATTAATATCATTTATTAAACTAACAGAATTATCTGCTGCTGCTAAAACTTCTGCTACAGTT
>Ga0181373_1000194_pt1 | contig 15185 bp, 37 predicted proteins | sample LowvirmetaG_3_FD_130159 | JGI IMG/M metagenome (GOLD analysis project Ga0181373, IMG submission 130159) | Marine viral communities from the Subarctic Pacific Ocean - Lowphox_09 viral metaG | ecosystem: Environmental > Aquatic > Marine > Oceanic | place: Subarctic Pacific Ocean | collected... | reverse complement strand
GTCACTCAGATCACAACTAAATGAAATGCAACAGACCTGGTTGATCATCACCTGTACAGAATCAGATCGTGCATGGTTGATTCGGAATCAACGTCGCAAACCCTATCGCATCACAGATCCACTCAATCCTCGTCAAGTGATACCTGAATACGAACCCACCAGATATTCACAGTACTCTGCTCGTGTACACATACCATTCCAATCACTGTGGTCAGATCAAGGCGTACGAGAGTCGATTGAGCAGATCTCTCATGGTTTTGATCTTGAATTGGATCCTGAACACTCTGTTCGATTGGCTCGAGCATGGTGGCAAACTCAATCAGATGTGGGAATTGAATCGCCATGCGTGTGATGATACTGGGAGATTCGTGGTCAGCAGGCTGTTGGGAAGAACAGTCGGGTCACAATCGAGTGTATCACAGAGGCATTGCTCAGTATCTGATCGATGACGGGCATACAGTGGAACAGGTGGGTCTGGGCGGTTCACACAATATCACTCAACTGTATAAACTGCAATCCTACATTGATCTGGACTATGATCTCTACATATGGCTGTGGACTGACTGTCTCCGGGAGTATGCGTGGTATCGTCACAATCAACAGGGCATACACAATATCTATGACATACATCGCAACACCGAACTGTATGTGCAAAAGGAAATTGACTCATACAGACCGGACATATGGGATCGCATGGTGATGATAGGCGGTAATGCTCCACTCATGACGGAATGGCCCTGTGATCAACTCACATCATGGTGTTCAGCCATGGGGTACATCTGGATTGATCATCCCACAGTGGATCCCTGCACCTGGCGAGACTTTGTGAACTGGTGTCACGGCCGACACACCATAGGTCGTGATGATTATGCAGATCATGAAGCATTTTCACACATACATCAATTATGGTGGTCATGGATCCAATCCTTTTCGCACTCACACAAACAGCATCACATGGATTTCCTGCAGAGATCACAGGATCGTCAATCACTGCTGGTGTACGGCCAAGAACACGATCAACACATGAAGGGCATGATGGGTCATGATCTGCATCCTAATCCCGAGGCTCACAGATGGTTGTTGGATTGGATTGTCAACAGGCGCCAGCGATAAACATACATTCCCACACTCGAATGATGGCTTCGTCTCTGATCACAGGATCAACAGGTTCGGCATCTTCCATGGCTGGAATTGATTCAATTTTTTCAGGTGGAGATTGAGCAGGGGGTGTGGCACAACCTTGAATCAGAAAGATCACAAAGAAAATGATCATTATTGTCACAACTGGGTTTCGTAAATGATTTAATATTCGTTTCATGCAGTTATTTAGGCTGATCTGAGGGGTGATAAAGTGTGTATAGAGTGGAAGCAGGCCTATGCCTGCTCCCTTTCATTGATTGGAGGTCGAATGAAACTCTAATTTACAGTGAGAGTGACTGCTTCACTGGATCCAACCTCTACCACATAATCACCATTGTCATCGGGTCCATCAAATGTGATGGTGCCACCTTCTATGCCTTCTGACAACTTGCCCTCATCAACCAGATACTGGCCCAGAGCCTGTGATATGTCATCTATGCTCAGTTTGAATGATTTTGTGGCCATCATGCTACAAATCCCATCATCATGTTGAACATGGCCATCACATATATTGCTGGATCTGGCAGTAATCCACCATGAGCCAACCAGGCACCTATGCCCACTGCGATTGCATACTTGATCATATGGCCAACCTTTCTTCTATGTTGACATTGTTGGCTTCATCCAACTGCATGATTTCGTCATCAATCAATTTGCTCAATTGATGAACATCATCTGCCAACTGTCTGTATTCTTCTGAACTGCCCCAACCATTCTGTTTGAGTCCTTCGTTCTGTCTGTAGGTTCTCAATCTTGCTCCCACAGTTTCCATCAGTCTATCCATATCATTTTGCATTCTGTTCCTCCAGTTTCTTCAATGTGTCAATGATATTCAAAATGTTCTCTAGGTTCTTCATGTCCACTTTCCATTGTGAGTTCACCTGGTCTGCTATGTGCTGACTCCAATCTTCCATGGATGCTTCCAGTTGATTGAACTGCCTTTGAAGCATGAAAGACCAAAAGAACAAGTACATCACAGCCACAATCAGGATTGCTTTTCCCACGGCTGAGATGGTCAGTTTGATATCATCTTGTTGTTTCATATTAATATTATACTATTGATTTTGAAATCTGCCAACCTATGTGGTAATGAGATTGATGCCTGCAAGATTACTGATGCCCGAACCATGATTAGGCAAAAATCTTTTAAACTTCTTAGGACTCCAACGATGACCATTTGAATCTGTCATGAGATCTAACCTCACAGTCATATCTTTGACTCTGTCTGGAAATGTTGACCCAGCATTAAAAATGCCACAAGGCCTTTGACTGATGCATAGATCTATAGAAAATCCAACCCAGGTCATGGTACTCCATGTCAAATCCTGAAATGGATTATCCAAATCAATGTCTATCAATCTGTTCTGATTTTCACTGCACCATTTGGCCAACATCGGTTCTAAAGGTTCTTCATCGTATGTCATCAGAGCAACTTCATGATTATTTGAATCTAGATAGCCTATGATGTCTTGTTTAATTTGGTCAGTCCCAATTGGGTTATTTGTCTCCCAACAGTCTACCACCCATACAATGTTCATTTTTTTTATGTTCTAAGGTCTCTGTGAATGATGCCTTTTACCAAATCACCATAGGCAGGATTGGTTGAGAATCTAAACAGATAGTCAGCCAGTTCAATTCCGTCTGCTCTGGGATTGGTATCTCTGACTGCTCTGAGTTCTTCATATGCCCACACTTCATTGATAATGCGTAGATAGTCTTGTACTGAATCACACTTGGATCTGTATGCTTTCACACCCCATCCAGGCCACGATTCAATACCCAACGGATACACATGAGCCTCTGTGCGGTCCCAAGTTCTGATGCCAAACAGATTGTTGGATACTCCTGCCAGTCTGCTCTTGCCATAGTCTGACTCCAGAATGGCCTGTGCGATTATGAGTTCTCTGGGCAGATGTTCTTCCACATCAAGGTCTCTGTACAGATAAGTGATGCATCTGTTCATGGATGTGATGAATTCTTGTTTGGATTTTGTGCGAATCTGCGGTTCAGTCACCACATAAGTTATTTTGAGCAGATCACCTTGTGTTTCTGCCTGTGCCTGTAATGGTTTGACTATGGAGAATTGGTAATCTAGTAGGACAATCAAAATGACAAACATTATGATCGACCCTATCAACGGAAATTTAAAATTTTTCAAACTCTCAACTCCTATTGTTTCTTGGGTGTGATATTTACTCATACTATTTCTCTCCAATAACTCTATTGATAACTTCTTTTTCAAGATTCTTCTCAAATTCATAGGTGTATTGATTCACCTTCATGCCATCAGCAGTAAAACCAGGAAATTTACCGTATTCTTCGATATATTCATCCATTTCACCGGCTTTCATCACTTCTTCCAGTTCATCGGTATCCAATTTATACCATTCTGCTTTGGTTTCCCATGCCCACATGAAGTAGTCAACACGGTCACGCCTATGGATATCACTCATACTATATCCTCCATGATCGATCATCTGATTTATTCCGTTGTATTCATCTCTCAGTTCTGAATACCACATTTGATCAAGATCGGTCTTGCAATGAGTTCCATCCATGGCCAAATCAGCCATCATTAGTTCTTGTTCACTTGGTAATTGCATCGCAGGCCTCCATGTATTGAGCCGTCAACTGCTCTGCTGGAGGTAGTTTCACTTCTTGAAACTCTTCCAAGTTCAGTCTAGCGTCTCTGATTGTATTATGAACCAATGATCGGTTGTCTTTGTAAAAAACCTCATCTATCAAGGCATCCCAATTGAAATACTCTCCCTTATCAATTATTAGGTTGGTGATCGCAAGTGCTGGTGTTTTGCCTGAGTCATTGCTGACAAAGACTCTGACCTGTGCGAGCCAGTCATTGGATCCTTCATGAAGTTGATTACAGGATCCACAGGCTGTGAATATACCAAATTCTTTCTGCCAAATTGTTGCGTGATTCATTAGTCTGCCCTCGATTCCATATAACATAAGATACCATAACCTGCCAATACCTTACAAGCGGCATCACAGGCAACTTCTCTGATATCCATTGATTGTGTTCTGTAATAAGGATTATTATCATCTAGGAGTTCATAGTAGGATACTCTGTATCCACCGCCACCATATGATGATGTTGATCCCATATTGTTCTCTTTTAGATATTTGACCAATCTGCCTCTAGCAGGTTTGATCTTGATGTTCGCGAATCCGCAGTACATAGGCTCACCATTCTTTTCCACATACTCCATCACCGCATCCGATGCCGCCAATTTGGCTCTCTTCCAAATCACATCCACCGGAATGGCCTCAGCATTAAACTGGGCCAACTTGAGGTTGTCTTGACTAAGCATAAGTCTCCTCCTTTTCTGCTTTGATAATATCATCTTCATTTGGTGTAGATGTTTTGTTGTAATTTTCTTTCAACTTTTCTTCCCATCTAATAAAGTTTTCAACAGTATCCCAATCAATACCGTTGTCTGACACATGCCATTCACCTTTCATATGCACATAAAGATATTCAATATTGCTCATGTAATCATCTTCAAAAAATGGATTGCCTACGGAATCAGTGTACTTCACATTCGCATAGTGATCAACATCACCATATACCATTGGCTCCACATCCTTGTAGTCTTGAGCATCTTGGACCACATCATAATCTTGTTCTAAGATCTTCTGTCCTGGAAACTCTGAATAATAAGTGATCTTGCCTGTCTTGTTGCATATTGCTGAAAGATCTCCACCTTGTACCAATGCCTTCGCATCTTCTAGGGTTGGAAAAAATTTAACAAGGTTTCTACCCATCTCTGTTGGATATCCATCCCAGTGTGAGTAAACTGCTTTCACACCATCTTGTGAAAATCCTATCATTGCATTTGTTGACATATTATATTAACCTCCAATTAATTGTTTTATTCATACTCTTATTATACCAATATTACCAGAATCTGTCAAACAGCACGAGTTGATCTAAGTCATTGATTTTACAGGATTTTAAAATGTTTCAGACGATTTTTTAACTTCTGATCCAATATTTTCTCTTCTTTTGGGTTAGATTTCGGTTCAGGAGACCATCCGTCCATCTGCCAAAACATCAACACCATCACGCCATAAGCAAACACAAAATATAGAAACACATAGATCATGACACTCTTCGCAAGGTGCGAGGCTGATCCTGCATGGTGTTCAGTACAGCAGTCTTCCATTTCAAAAGTTTTTTGTATCTACGGATCTCTGCCTGTGACTCTTTGATAAATCTCCTGCCCCAGATTACACCATCATCATCTTTGCCACACCCATTACAGGAGTTCAAGCAATTTAATTCGTGGCCCTGCAAGTATCTGAATGAACATCTGGCCAGTTCGAACCGCATCTCTTTGATAGATTGCTTTTCTATTCTTATCATCTCTTCACAACGAATGATATCAACCTTGACAGATTCTATCTCATTTTGTAGTGTGTGAAATGCCCAACCCATTAATCTAGAGCAGATCTTCTATTGTAGGAATGCCTGTTCCAATATCCTGTCTCAGCACCCCTGATCATGTTCTTCATCAAGGTGTGTGATTCTTCGTGCCATGAATCATCCCAAGTGCCTTGTTCTGTCTTCTGATGTATCTTGTTGGCAAATCTCACAGTACCTAAAGCATCTGCCTCACCACTCATGATCATAAACAATCCAACAATCGCTGATTCTATACTCATAATCTAAACTCCAATCTCCTCAAACTTGCTTTCAAGGTTGTCATCTGTTTGTCAATTATCTCTTTTATTGTTGGATCAGGCTCTTCTCTGTATTGAGCCTCCAACTCTTTGATGTTATCATTCATCGATTCAATCAATTTATCCATTTGAATGGAACTCCTAGTGCGTCAATGATGGTCATCGCCTGTTCTTTGGTCAATGATCCTTCTTCGAATCTCATTATCACATGAGCAATCATTTCTTCTTTTGTGACTGGTGGTTTCATAGAGTTGACCTCGCTTTCATGACCGCTTGTTCTAATTCACCTGCTTCATCTTCTATCAACTGCATCATGGGATCGTCTTCATACATGCCCCACGGTAGTTCGCCATCTGCTTGTAGATCATACCATATGTCTTCTGCACCATCGATATATTCTGCAATTAATTCAGAGTCTGTATAGTTATGAAAGCCTTTGAAGCCACCTTCTAGGATAAAAGCCAGTGTCTCATGTGTGGCATTGGCCTTGTATTCTTCTATGATCTTATGTGCTTCAACCTGCATCAATCTTTCGGCCATCACATAATGAGTCAGTCTCATCGCGTGTTGATCTTCAAAAATAAAATTATCTTCTTGCATTTATGCCACCTTCTTTTCTGTTTCTAAATTCTTACCGTGTAGGTCAAAAAAGACTCCACGACCCTCTTTATCATGTATAACCAAGTCAGTGTTATTGCATTCTTGAACATGAAGAGTCACATAGTAAGTGACTTCATCTTTGCTCTTATCTACTGGATAAGACATATCAATCAAACAATACACTTTGGCCTGTTCATATCTTAGATCTTTTAGGAGCATTACCACATCTCTATTGATCTTGTCTTCAAGATATTCACTGGTGTCCGTTGTCTTTGCTTTGACATAGAAGTTCATCATAAGATGATCAACCTCTGACCACATCTTCTTGCCATAATCCCATGTCACATAATTTGTCGCTCTTGCGACATTGATGTCTCGGTAAGGCGTGTCAGGAACATAAGGCAAAGTCGCCAAATCTTGTTTCAACACCCTCCCGCGAAGCCTAGCAGATCTCTCGTCCAGTCTAGGGTCTTTGTCTTTAGGATAATATTGCATCTATGCCCCCAATCCTTCTTCTGCAAAGTCTGACCAGACACCATATCCTTCTTCTTTGAGTCTTTTCAATTTGTGACCGATATCAAAAGCATATTGATCCCAGTTCTCTGTAGATGTGGCACTCAAACATGATTGGATTACCTCACAGGCAGTCAATCCTGTCAGCATCACTTTCAAATCAAGTGCTTCAGTTTCACTGATGTCATCTGCCCATACAGTACCAAACTCCATCCAAATAGTCTTGCCTGGGAATTTGGATCTCACGATATCCATCATGTCTCTAGTTTCTAGTCCTTCTAACCAAGTTTTCTTCATTATGCAACCTCCATTTCTTGTGCATTAAAACAACCCCATCTTATGAGGTCTTCTTTACTCACGCCATATTCAGCAACGAGTTGATCTGCCTTCGTCTGCATTTTTTCATTCCAACGAAGTTCAGCCTGTTTTTCGATCTCATACATTCTACTCAACTCTTTGTGAGCCTCTGTAATCTGTTCGAAAGTGTAATTTTTTATGGATGACCATGCTGGTCTTGATCCATATACATCTTTATGATGATCTGAAAGGACGCCAAGATCAGCAATCCTATCTTTTTCTGTTCTGGAAAGTATTTTTACCATTTGTTCTTTGTTCATACTCTTATTATAAGAATAAATCATGAATAGTCAACTTATCGCAACAGATCTATCTCATTGATATCATTGATTAAATTTATTTTTCTGACTTTTTAGAAGTGATTTCTAACGATTTTACCAAAGAAAAGAAGGTATCTCCTGTCTTTTCATATGCTTCTTGATATGCTTTTCTACGCCTACTGCCTAATGATCTGGCAGGTACTTCTGTGAACTGCATTTCGTTGCCTTTGCGGTTAGGGTCTTTGTAGTAGTCCTTAGATCTTCTGGACATATTGATCTATCCTGTTCATGTTGAATTCAAAGAAGTCACCACTGACCACAAAGTCATAGTTCTGATCTATGATGTCTTTGTTTTCTTCATACATGGCACCTATTCTCTTTGGACCATTGTTATTCACAAAGTCTAACAATGATCTCAATCTTGTCATGATATGCGGTGATTGTGTGATGTATTCTAATTTAGGAACAGTTTGGATACCATACATCTTCATCCAAAGATCAAAGTCTTTGATGAATGGATTGATAAAGATGCTACCAAACAGGATAGGTTTGAAAGTTTTCTCTGAGAAACATTGTACTGGATCCAGCGGCATTGTTTCACGAATAATATTAAAATAAGAAGCGGCCTCTTGCTCATCCACTCTGGTCACAGGAATTTTGGACCAAAAGGCCAATTGTTGTCTTGTGTCTGACCAATTGTACATCCAATCTTCTGGCGGGACCAGTTCTTCTTGTTTTTCTGATGCATATAGATCTTTCATTGCAACAATTTCAGATGATGTACAATCTGTCTTGTCTATAATTTGTTCTTTGATCAATACCCAATCTTCCAAGTTTGGTATTTGATCCATATAGATGTTTTCATCTGAATGTGCTTTCAAATACAGATACAAGAAACTTTTTTCTGGTGCTATGGATGAACCTGGAAGATAGGAATAAGGAAATGCCCAACCAATACCACCTTTGTTGTCAGGCAATTGATTCTTAGGAGGCCGATCAAATCCTTTTGTGACTAGATCCCACATGAAGTTTCTTTCGTGTATTGCAGTCAACATAGGCAGATCAATATTGATGAAAGATGTTTGTGGAAATGCCATACCATTATGAATCCATATCACATTGGTTGGTTCCACCTGTTCTTGAGCAATGATATCTTCTATTTGTTTGGCGTGTGATGCTCTAGAGTATTCCGAATTAATAATCACAACCGGTCTTCTTTTGCCCTGTCTAATAATATTTCTCAATACCTGAGAAGTTTCTTCTACACAAGGAGGCATCTCAAATGTGTATTCTCCTTCGTACACTTGATCTGTGATACCCATGTCCCAGAACACTTTGCCAAAGAAATTGATCCTGTCTCCTCTGGATAGGTAATGATATAATTTGTCTTTACTCAACATTTGGAAGATATTGTGTTTTCACTTGCTCTAAATTATTTACAGTGATCGGCAAAAAGGCCTTGTCTACAGGTGTCACTTTGGATCTTAGACCATCAATGATGTTAGTCACTGCCTTCTTCATGTCATCAGCATCATGCTCACAGATCCATTCTGAATAACCTCGACCCTCATATAAAATGTCTTTTTTAAAGTCTTTTTTGACTTCTGTTTCCAATTCTTTAATTGCATTCTCCTTACCTACCCAAGCATATTGCCACTTCATCAGTTGTCTAGGACCTAGTGCCTGTTGATATGTTCCTGCTCTGATCTGAGATACTTCTAGTCTGGTAATGCCCACTTTACAGTCTGGGTCACCAAACGGTTCAGGCATCAAATATAGTAAGTGAGTATCGTCTTTGATCATACAGGATAAGGTATTGGTGCTGGTGGATGCTTCTCTTCGTTGATGTGCTGTCTATATACATTTAATATACCTGAAGTGACCTGAGTAGGATTGTCATCACGACCAGACTCTCCAAACTCATCTTCATACTTCTGTTTCAACTCTAACTGAACTGATTCTGCTGATCCATACATTTCGATCAACTTCTCACCCAATACCTTATCAAATTCTTGTGAAGGCATACGACCCATCTGTGTTTCAAACATTTGGTATATCCTACACATAGGTCTCATAACTTCTGCTTCTACTCCTGCTCGTGGCCAATGTGTTCTATGGAACTGTAATGATCTATTGAGATAAACTCCTTTGATACCATTTTTGTTTTCCATATTATAACATTCCCACAGGGCGGTGAAATGTGTCACATCACCAGGATTCTTTTTTGCTCTCCTAGGCTGACAATGATTGGAGGTCATAATATTATTCACCGCCACTGTATCTGTGTCTTCTGTTTCCAATAAGATCATAAAGGCATCATAATTGTCTACAGGTCTTTTGTTCTTTTTATTAATAGACAAGAATGATCTACCAGCCAACCCTGATAGGGCATCTTTGGCCTGATCAATTTCTTGTTGTGATAGATAATCAATTGATGTGTACCATACAGGCACATGAGTCCAACCGGCTCTGATTTTGTTTTGAATAGTATGGTGCCCGTCCCAAAGGCAATATACATCTTTGTCTGATCTATACACGGCACATGGCACCAATACCATTCTAGAATCAAAGTCTGATTCTATCTTTCTAACATGGTTGGGAGAAACATCTCGCTGGAACCTAGGATCAAGATACACTTTGTCTATAGGCACCCACTCAAATTTAGGCACATAGGTATCCTTGGCTCGTGGATCAAAGTCGTCTGCAAATGATTCTCCTATTACACTTGATATACCTTCGGCTATCTCTGTGACAGGAATAAGTCCATCATCATAGTTGTCAGCCATTGTTCTTAGATCGATAGCATCACCTGACACATCGAATTCTGTTTCAAACTGCTGACCCCAGTCTTTGATCCTTGCTTTTTTGGTTGCGTTCTTCATCTTAGATAGACTGCAAACCTTTCTGCCATATCGGCATGGCAAAATGCTGAAGGTCGACGGTATCCATCTCTACTGGAACCTCTGTACTTCCTTCTTGTTTTGATGTACCTATTCAACCATTTGTTCATGCTTAGGTTGTAATCAGTATTTGGTATATCTTTGGCAATGGCAGATTCGTACTCTGGTGCTCTAAATTTGTCTAACCATTCTTGCAAATCTTCTGGCAGACAGAACTCTTGCAGTCTGTCTAGTTTGTCTGGATACATTGGATTCATTGTTTGACCTCCTTTAATACTTTTAATATAAGTTCAACTTTCTGGGGTGTCAATTCCATTTGATTTGTAGAATTCCCATTGGCATCAAATATTTTAACACTATAACCAAAAACTGTTGGCTGAAGTTTTTTAAATTGCTGTCTTACATAATGTTCATATTGATTCATATGTCTAACCCTGTTTCCTTCACACCATCTTCATACCACTCTTGGACTTCTTCTCTCTCCATTGATCTGTATTCTTCTCTGGACTCTATGATACCATAATGGTTGTCTAGTTCTATTAGTCTGCTATCATTTTCAAACTCATTGTCAGAAACTTCTGAGAGTGTGATACAATAGTCATCACCATCATCCCATATACCTGCAAAGTCACAACCTGGCTCATAGTAGGTTGCATAAACTTCGTAGCCTTGTTCCATTAGTTTCTCATAGATACCTATGGCAGGTGACCATGCCGTGTCAAAGAAGATTGACCAACGAGCCTTATTACGACTCACAGGTACAATCTCACCATGATCATAATCATCACCGCCGACATCCCACTTGGTGCCCCACTCTGCGGTGTTGAATGAATACCAATCAGAGTGACCATACTTTTCTTCAAGTGCTGGCCTTTTGGAAAAATCTGCGGACACATCTGCAAGTTCTTTGGGACAAGGATTGATGGCATCAAATAATCTGCTATCCTTGAACGCCTGTCTCAGTTCTTGTAGGTCTTCTGTTGGTCCTACCAGGCTCAATGAGTTATTACACCAATTAGGCATCTGTGACCTCCTCTAAAAATCGTTCTGATAATTCATTACAGTCCAACATATCTTCAACATCATCTGTGGACATATACTTGAGAGCCATTACCAACATATCATCTGCTGATACCACTCCTTCTTCAACAAGTTCTAATGCCTTGTCTCTGCTATTTGTGTGTCTTATGAATGTAATCATTCTAACCTCCTAGTTTTCTTATTATTATACCATTTATTCAAAATCAGTCAACCTTCGTTTTTTACTGGTTTTCTTAGAGAATTCTCAAAGTCTGACCATGGTTTGAGTTCTATCTTAGAGACATATGAATGTTTCTTTTCTGTTTCGAAATGAAGTGTGACTCCTATCTCTCTCAAAAACCTAGCCACCACATTGGGAGATATCTTGAAGTCTCCACCTTTGTGATTCTTGTCTATTCGTTCCGACTTGCCTTTGAATGTGGCAGTCATACATCCTTGGTCTCTGTAGGATCCATGCACCATGCACCAACCCAAATCATCTGAATCAAATTCATATTGTCCATCTATGACTTCCACCATTGTTTTCTTTTTCCGTGCCATTATGATACCATTTCCATCGCTTTGGCATGAAGCCTCTTGGATCCCTTGGTCAATACTTCTAACAATGCAATCTTCTCTTTTTGGTATATCTTCCAAAACTCTGGGTCATGTTCTTTTGTTGAAGATGTGTTATGTATGATGTCTGCCAGTTTGATTGTTTGAACATCAGCACCTTGTTCTGCTAGGTGCTGTCTGTCTAGTGCTTTTCTAAATTTTCTATCGCCATCATCTGGACGACTTACATCTGTGAGTCCTAACACAAGGTCCGCCACAATGTCGCCAAAGTAATAATAGATGTCATCATACGAACGGCCAGTATCTTCTATGACATCATGCAGAACTGCGGCCGCCAACATTTCTTTGGTATGAGCCACAGTCTTCACAATCTCCATCACTGCGATTGGATGTGTGATGTAAGGTTCACCGGTGTACTTTCTTTTCTGATCACCATGAGCGTCTGTGGCGTATTTGATTGCCTTTTCAACTATTTCCATTATAGATCCCAACGAACATTCTGATAGAACCAAACCAACCATTCCAACGGTTCGTGTTGACTACCATATGGGGATGCCCAAGCAATCAAACCTCCAAAGAGGATTGCAATCACAAAGGCAACGGCAAGTTCTTTCATTACTCTCCGCCATCCTTGAAGAAGTCTTCATCTTGAATATCAATTTCCATGTCAATGATATCATCTTCAATCTGTCCTTCTGCTTCTAGAGTATTCCAGCGGGTAAGTCTTTCGTTGATTGTGCCTATGATTTGACCTAAGCCTGTGTTCATGTAGGTCCCGCTTGGATAATTTGTTCGCATCAATTCAGCCTGCTCTTTCACAGTTTTTAGATCGTTCTGTGCTTCTACAATATTAATATCCGTAGCCATATGATGCCTCCTCTAGTCTGTTTCTGTATTCTGATGCATATTCATAGGCATCTTCTAATGTCATGCCTATTGTCTCTGCCATCTGCTCAATTTCATTCACAGTTTCATCTTCATCAAAACCATGTCCTTGACCAGCCATTATTGCTTGATATCTCATATCAAGTTCTCTTATTCTGTGTAATGTCATCTCAACTTCTTGATCAACATTAAATTGTTCTTTATTTTCGACCATGTGTCCTCCTATTCAAATTTTGATCTTAATCTATCCATTTCTTCATTGAAGTCATCTGACTCCATAAAGTCCTGCCAAGTAGGATATAACTTGCGGAACTCTTCTGAATGCCAGCCATTGGAATATATCTCTCTGGCCACATCCTCTCTAGTATCATAATGATAACTCATGCTGTCTCCTTGTCATATTTCTTTATCAATACTTCTGCCTGTTGCTTCATCTTGATCAAGCCAGTCATATCATAATAGTGTTCATTATACAGATCGTTCATGAGTTCTTCTATTTCTTCATCTTCTTCATCAAGTTCCCATGTCACTCTTTCCAGTGAGTCATGTATCTTGCCTGCAAACTCTTTCATCATTTCTGAATTCTTCATTACCTGTACTCTTTCAAAATCTGAGTCACCTTCGGTTGCGATCGAAATGTGTAGAGTCTCTCTACCAGCATCATCATCTGTGGTCCAAATCTCATAACCTTCATATGTCTTGCCATCTCTTACACCTGAAAATTTGATGTGAGCATCGTCATCCAAGCAATTTAATTCTATCAGTTTTTTTAATGTGCCTACTTTCATTACGCCACCTCCTTCAAATGTGCTCCTGGCACTCTCCAAACAGAGCCACCAAACATTGTGCAATCAACTGTGACATATTTCTTAGCCACCTTTTCAACCACGCCTTGCAATTGAACGCCTCTTCTGCCTGTGAATTCAACCTTGTCACCTTTGGCAAATGATCTTGCCGTGGATGCGTGTAGATAAGTTCTTCTCAACTTCACTGCATCAATCACATCTTGTAGATCTTCTAAAGTCATATCATGGATTGCCATGATCAACTCACTTCTATTTTTGTTGTATTTTTGCATTTGGACCTCCTAATCCTTGTTTAATTCTTTAATTGTAGTACCGTTCTCAACATTGTCAACTGACGCTAAGACATAACCATAATTGTTAAATTTTTGGCCTTTGTAGCCTACGCCATAATGTGAAACACAATCTGTCCCGTATTGACCATTCCAAATATTGCTTCTTGGATTGTTCTTTTCGGATATGGATGGTGAATTGTATGTGTGGCCCATCAACACATCACCATTGGACATATCAATCCAACCAAATAATGATGCTCTATCTCCGTTTTCGTTTCTGATCAATTTGATGTATTTCTTGCCTTGTTTGACTTCAATTGATTCTGTGTATCCTTCTTGGTTCATCTTGTAGTTCCAATTCAGGATGTCTTTTGCTAGTAGTTGATCACATACATCAACAAAAACTGCAACTCTTTTGAAGAATTCAGGATTTTCTGCTGACATTGTGAAAGTTTCTAATGTGTGGTCTTTTGCTTGATACCCCATCATGTGTCTAACCTCCAATTTAATTTTTTAATCATATCACTATTATAATGTCAGCAGAAAAACTGCCAACCATTTACAACAGATCTAACTGTTTGATTCTATTGGATAAAAAATTTTAAATATTGCTCTTGCTTGGAAATCTGTGAAAAATCTATCTTTTTGACTGCTTCTGACAGCATCTGGAGTTCATCACGATAGATGGTTCGCCAATGACCACGGTCTGTGGCCAGCCTGTGGTTGTGTTTGATCTTGGGCAGATTTTCATGCCATGCCTGTTCCACTCGCGTGTGTGTAATAATAAAGTCCTTGTTCGATTCTAACATACCAATGGTCATGTCATGATGGGATTCGCTCGACGAGCAAGTGAAGTCAAAGACATCTGAGAAAGATTCAAACCCAAGCGATTCTATTTCTTTGTGTGGTTCATGCTCTCCTAAAGGTAAGAACAGAGTGCCTCCCAGCCACGCCTGTAGAGTTTTTTCTGTGAGTGGGGCCTCCAACTGTGGATTAACACTTTCAACACCTAGATTGATGTAGGCTCGGCCGATGATGTCTGGCAACAGATGTTTCAAGGCTCTGGCACAATTATTCATATCCATTCTGTTCCATGTGTCCAACAGACATTTTCTAGGGTTTAATCCTTGAGGAGATCTGATATATTGTTGGATC
>Ga0181373_1000192_pt1 | contig 15305 bp, 21 predicted proteins | sample LowvirmetaG_3_FD_130159 | JGI IMG/M metagenome (GOLD analysis project Ga0181373, IMG submission 130159) | Marine viral communities from the Subarctic Pacific Ocean - Lowphox_09 viral metaG | ecosystem: Environmental > Aquatic > Marine > Oceanic | place: Subarctic Pacific Ocean | collected... | reverse complement strand
CCCTGAGACGCGCCTGATAGACCACTACGAGACATCTGGAGTTGGACTAGACCACTACGTTAGGGTGCTGCAGAGCAAGGGATACGTCTATGACCAGCACATACTGCCGCATGACGTAAGGGTGCGGGAGCTAGGGTCTGGCAAGTCCCGGCTAGAGACGCTGCAGAGTTTGGGTCTCAGCAACATCCAGATCGCCCCGCAGCTGAACGTAGACGATGGGATACAGGCGTCCCGGTCATTACTGGCAGCGTGCTGGTTTGATGCTGAGAAGTGCAGCCACGGTGTGGACGCGCTGCGAGCGTATCACCGGGAATACGATGACAATAACCGGGTATGGAAGGGCAGACCGGCGCATGATTGGTCAAGCCACAGTGCTGACGCATTTCGGTATCTAGCGGTTGGTCACCGTGAGACCAGTGATTGGGGCGAGCCTATTCGCCGTAACCTACAAGGCATCGCCTGATGGTATAATGGGGGATGGCAGATAACCCCTTTGAAAACTACGGATTGTTGCAGCGCATTAGCGATCACAACATCCCTACGGTGCTGGCAAATCCTATAGATGCCATGCAGCATATTTCATTCCCAGAGGCTGTAGCCCAGCGCATCATGCGCGAGAATCCAGAGCTTGGCCCCCGGGTAGATCGTGGGCTGCTAGATATGGCGATCAACTTTGCCGGTGGCTACGATTGGGCTGGGAGAGAAGGTATATCGCCGCAAGTGGCAAAAGAGATGGCCCGGGCATACCAGTACAAAGGTTACGCGGATCGCCCAGAGGACTCAATACAAGACTATTACGAGAACGTAGCGGGCATTGAGGCGTTCACTGGCGAGCGTGTCCCTGCGGGCAAGCTGATTGATATGGCGATTGAGTACGCTAGGAATAAGGCGGGAGAGTAATGAGCAGGGATATGCCACAGCTACAACCATACGAGCCGGGCCTTATTGAGTCAGCACGAGACACGATCGCATCTGGCTTACTAGGCATGGGTCTGTATGAAGACAACCCGTATGCCGCATATAGGACCGCTGAGGGGCTACTGTCGGTTGTGGACTTCCTGCCCGGCATAGGTGATGCGAAAGGCGCTGCAGAAACCGTAGACGCCGCGAAGAAGGGCGATTACGCGACCGCTGGACTCATGGGCGCTGCGACCGCCGCAGGCCTTGTGCCAGTGTTGGGCGATGCTGCATCTGCGGTGATGATGGGGATAGCTCGCAAGCGGGGCATAGAGGATGTGGTCCCATCTCAAATATACGATAAGCGCGTTAAGGCGCAGCCGATCATGGAGGATCTGAAACTAGACGTAGAGCGCACAGAGTATGATGCCCCTACGGTCAGCCTCGCGGACTATGAGGGGCAAAAGGCGCTACTCACGATGGCAGACAGGACGCCATCAGGTGACACGATCTTTGGCTTGAACGGCATTGAGTTTGAGCAGCCGGTATATCTTGGCGGCGGTCGGGATTATATGTTCAACCCAGACTTTCCTGATCAAGCATGGGCTAACGCGCAGGGGTACGTCACCGCTGTTGAGAACGCAATGCGCCGGGGTGGTGATGATTCAATGCTGGTGTTGCCGTTTCAGATGGCCCCTAGCTCTAATGACTTCACCGACATGGGGCCAGCGGTGATGATAGAACACGCAAAGGCAGCGTTAGGAAAGCGCGATATCAGCTACATAGACAAGCTGATTAAGAAGGCTGACCCGGACTTCCCGGGCATTAACGACCTAGAGGTACACCAGTACATTCGCTCCACCAGCGGCCCTAAGAGAAAGAACATTGAGGCTGCATTTAGCGTTGTAAATGACCCTAGCCCGGCGCAACTGAAAGAAGGTGTTCGCCGCATACCGGGTGCGCTCAGTCTGACAGAGATGCGCCTTGCGATAAGTGACCCTCGGCAGCTGCAAGATCCAACAAACCTCACGCTGCAGAATGTCGGCCTGCTGCATGGCGGATCTTTACCGTCTCCGCACTCTACATATGCTGCTGGATTGCTTGGCGAGGGGTTGGGACGCCTAGATAGGCCGCTGACGTTCAGAGACTTAAACCCAGAGCTTTTGACTCACCCAAGGACTAGCGCAACTTATGTAGACCCTACCGACCAGTACAAGGCGAGGCTGGGGCAGCAGATCGTGACGCTAGATGAAGGGTTGCTGAGTCGTATAGGTTACTAGGGTATAATGCGAGGTCATAGATGAAGCCAGCGAAAGGCAAGGCAAAAGCCAAGCGAACTGCGTCCGGCAAGAAGGTCAGCTACGGTCAGAAAGGCGCAAAGGTTAAGCCCGGGACGAAGAAAGGCAACTCATACTGCGCTCGGTCAGCGGGTCAGATGAAGAGCCACCCGAAGGCTGCAAAAGATCCAAACTCACCGCTGCGGCTATCCCGTAAGCGGTGGAAATGTTCTGGTACTAAGTCAAGGAGCAAGTGATGCCAAAGGTAGGTGGAAAAAGCTATTCATATACCAAGAGGGGCAAGGCCGCTGCAGCAAAGGCCAAGGCCAAGATAAAGAGGGCTAAGAAACGTGCCAAGTAAAGGGTTATACGCAAACATTCAAGCCAAGCGCAAGCGCATCAAGGCTGGCTCAAAAGAGAAGATGCGGAAGCCCGGGGCAAAGGGTGCGCCAACGGCTAAGGCGTTTAAGCAGGCAGCTAAGACTGCCAAGAAGCGGAAGAAAAAGTAAATGGCACTGTCCAACTACACCGAGCTAAAGGCGTCTATCGCTGATTTTCTGAACCGGGATGACCTAACTACGGTCATTCCTGACTTCATTACGCTGGCTGAGGCGCAGATGAACCGCGACATCCGTCACTATGAGATGGAAAACCGGGCTACGGCTGACCTTGATCAGCAGTATCTGGATCGCCCAGCAGATTGGCTTGAAACCATACGCATTAACATTACTGGTGGCGGCACTCGCACACTAGACTTGTTGTCAGCTGCATCTATGGCAGACAAGCGTGCGGGGGCGGAGAACACCACGGGAGAGCCTAAGTTCTACCGGCACGCTGAGAGAGCGTTTGAGGTGTTCCCTACCCCGGACGGCACATATGAGGTCGAGCTACTGTATTACGAGAAGATCCCGGCGTTATCCTCGAGCAATGCAGCCAATTGGCTTCTGACCGATCACCCAGATATATACTTGTACGGGGCATTGATGCACTCAGCACCGTATTTAGCAGAAGATGCCCGGATTGGTGTATGGGTGCAGCTGTACTCTGCTGCCCGGGACAGAATCAATCAGAGCGGTGAGGATGCGTCATTCTCAGGCTCGGGGCTTACATTAAAAGTTAAGGGGCTAGGATGAGCTTTTCAGACTATTTAGAGGACAAGGTTCTTGATCACGTTTTCGGCGGCACAGCTTATACAGCGCCGTCCACACTCTACGTTGGGCTGTTTACGTCAGCTGCGAGCGATTCCGCTGCGGGTACTGAGGTGTCCGGCAACGGATATGCGCGTCAGACTGCCGCATTCACGGTATCAGGTACGTCACCCACTACGGCAGCGTCTAGCGCGATTATAGAGTTCCCAGAGGCCACCGGGTCTTGGGGTACTGTTACCCATGCGGGCGTGTTTGATGCGCTCTCCGGTGGCAATATGCTTGCCTACGCGGAGCTAACAGATCCATCAGACTTCACCACGGCGCTATCTAAGGTGATTAGCACAGGGGACATCCTACGGATTAACGCTGGCAACCTAAAGGTGACTCTTGACTAATGGCTACTCTAGTAACCCGGACAACGGACCAACCTGATGGCACAACCGCCAAAGGGTCGGAGCTTACCCACACAGAGGTAGACGCCAACTTCATCAACCTCAACACCGACAAAGTTGAGGTGTCTGGTGCTATCGTATTCGCTGCCAAGGCTGGCGAGGCGCTGGCTAAGGGCGATGTTGTCTATGTGTCGGGCGTTAGTGGTAATGAGCCTGTAGTCTCTAAGGCTGATGCTGATGATGCGGCTAAGATGCCCGCGTTTGGCTTGGCTGAGGCTGACGCCAACCTTAACGCTGCGGTCAGCGTAGTCACGTTCGGCACACTCTACGATCTGGATACCTCTGCGTTTAGCGCAGGCGATACCGTCTACGTCTCCACAACGGCTGGTGGCTTGACGGCAACCAAGCCCGCTGGTGAGGCATCCCTGATTCAGAACCTTGGCCTAGTGATTCGCTCACACGCCTCTGCTGGGTCTATTAAGGTCGGTGGTGCAGGCCGTACAAATGCCGTCCCGAACCTTAATGACGGCAACGTGTTTATTGGTAATGCGAGCAATCAGGCTGAGACTAGGGCGCTTGTAGAGGCTGACATTAGTGACTTTGGTACTTACCTGACGGCAGAAGCCGACACGCTTGACTCAGTGACAGGCCGTGGCGCTACGACTACTAATGCTGTGACTGTAGGCAACCTAACCTCTACAGGCATCGACGATAACGCTACTGTACAAGTTCTAGATATTAATGACGGGCGGTTTCATGTTGTATTAGATAACATTGCCGCTGGTGAAGGTATTCTTTTAGCTAACCCAAACAGCACTGCTGGGACAGGAATAGCACTAACCTATGAGCTATCAAACCAAACTTTAGGAGATGCTTTTCTTGATTTTAGAAGCGTGTCTGGAACGCACTGCGATTTTGCTCTAGGCACTGGCAATGTTTCTAGTCAAATAACTGGAATAACGCAAAACACTAGCGGCACTATTTCGTTTGCTACGCTTGGTTCAGAGCGGATGCTTATTAATAGCTCTGGAACAGTCGATTTTACTAACGATGTATTTACTACTGGAGACTTTGTAGCAGGTAAAGGCTCAGGCTCTATTGCGCTAACTATCAACGATGGTTACGGCAACAGCAACATTGCTTTTAATCACCAGAATGGAACACCAGATCAAGACGGCAATGCCGTTCGTCTTGAAGTAAACACCGATGTAACATCTGGAGCATATTTAGACTTTGAAGGTAAAAGTAATGTTACGCAAGGAGTTGCAGTTGGTTTAAATGCTATGGCAAGAATGTACGCTGATTCTGGTGACTTTCACGCAGAAGGAAACGTGATTGCGTACTCTACTTCTATTTCTGATGAGCGTCTTAAAGAAAACGTAGAGCAAGTCACAGGCGCTCTGGATATGCTAGATCAAATTAGAGGCGTGACGTTTGATCGAAAAGATACAGGCAAAAAATCTGCTGGCGTAATTGCACAAGAGCTAGAACAAGTCATGCCCTACGCAATTTACGAAACCGCGTTGCCTCTTAAAACAGGCAGTGAAGACGATATTTACAAACTTGTGGAGTATGACGCTCTACACGCCGTATTAATCGAAGCAATCAAAGAGTTACGAGCAGAAGTGGAGGCGCTGCGTGCCTCTTCAAACTAGTGGACAAATTAGCCTAAACGATCTTCACGTTGAAGCAGGGGGAACTACTGGCACTTATGCCACTATGAACGACTCTGATATACGGGGTTTGACCCCAGAAAGCGGCAGAACTATTAACACCACATCTGGTGGCGAAACAGACATGGCTGACTTTTATGGAGCCAGCAACATTGACGTTACTGGAGGAAGTTTTGTAACAACGGTAGGTGGCTATAAAGTACATACGTTTAACTCGTCAGGTACTTTGACGTTTACTACCATTCCATCTGGATTTCAGCTTGAGTATTTCATAGTAGCTGGGGGCGGTGGAGCAGGTACTAACGGGGGAGGTGGCGGTGGCGCTGGAGGCGTCCGAACAGGAACTTTGACAGACGCTACTTATTTATTCTCAGGAAACTCCTTCACAATTACTGTAGGGGCTGGTGGTTCTACTTCTAACAGAGGAAATAATAGTCGAATAAGGGAAAGTGACGGTACTTGGGCTGGCATTAGTACAGCAACCCGTGGCGGTGGTGGTGCTGACCGAGACTATAATGACCTTGCTACCTCTGGTGGCTCAGGAGGCGGCGGTGGCGGTACTGGCGGTACTCCAAGATTAGGTGCTTCTGGCTCTACTGGTCAGGGTAATGATGGAGGTGACGGCTACGGCGAAGCTGGCGGTAACTCTGCTGGAGGCGGTGGTGGAGGTTATAGCTCTGCTGGAGGTAACGGGTCGTTTGAGTTAGGTGGCGATGGCGGCTCTGGTCTTGATAACAATTGGATAGACGGAAGCAATGTTGGCTACGCAGGTGGTGGTGCAGGATCTGGCTTGGACTACAACAACTTTGGTGGTGAATCGGGCGATGCTTCTCATGGCGGCGGCGGTCGAAATAACGGACACAACAGCAGAAACGGACGCTCCAACAGCGGTGGAGGAGGCGGTGGCCGTGGCACAGGAAATAACTCAGGAGATTCAGGGGGCGGTGCAGGCGGCTCTGGGAGAGTAATTGTGAGGTATGCAATCTGATGGCGCATTTTGCTTTAGTAAACGCAGATAATATTGTTGTAGAAGTATTGGTTGTTCCTGATGAGCAGGAACATAGAGGCCACGACTTTTTAGCTAATGATCTAAAGGTTGAAATGGAAGAAGGGTCTAGATGGTTGCAGTGTAGCTACAACAATAATATTAGAGGAGTCTTTCCGGGTGAGGGTTTTCCGTATGACCCCGATAAAGACGTTTTTGTAAACCCTTACTCAGAGCCTGTTTTGGTTCTTGCAGATGAGTAATATTATGTTAGAAGAACACAGATTAGACAGGATAGAGGCGAAGCTAGATAAGCTGATTGAAGCGGTATCTATGACGCGCAAATGGATGAGTTATTTAGGCGTGCTGAGACCCTATAATGGCTAGTTACGTCACAAGTGGATATTGGGTTAGGGGCTATGCCGAGGGCGACTATATTAATGTTGCTGTTGCGCCCGCCTCGGTCTCTGATACTACCGTTGCCCCTGTTTGCCTGACACACCCAGCGTTCCCAGTAACCGCGCTTACGGCAACAACGCTTTCGCCGTATAGAGTCAGACTGTCAGCGTCCGCTGCTGCGGCATCATCTGATACTGATGTTCATGCAGGCCGAAACCATTTTACAAGCATCGCAAGTGCTGCCGAATCTAACGGTTTGGCGTCACCCTCACAAATCATCACCGACAACGGTGTTCTTTCGGCTGCTGTCGGAGTCATGATGATATCAGGACGCTTAAAGTGGGAGGCAAAGCCGGAACCCGGCGACACATGGACTGACAGAACAGAGCCGTCCGGCATCTGGACTGATAGGCCGGAACCCGGTGACACATGGAGTAATTATTGATGTTTAGGGCGCTTATCAAGGCAAAGGGCTTGCCACCCTATGCAGATCAGGAATTTTCAACTGCTGGATCTAGCTCGCTCACTGTGCCAGATAATGTTGAGTACGTTTCAATAGTCTGTGTCGGCGGTGGCGGAGGCTCTGCTGGTAACTTTGCCCCTTGCGGGGGTGATGGCGGAACCTTGGCCTACGGTACATTTAAGGTTTCTGCGGGGGATGTTTTGTCCGTTACGGTTGGCGCTGGCGGAACCGCAGGCGCATATACAAACGTAGCTTCTGGTAATGCAGCTGGTAATGGTGGCGATAGCTCGGTGAGTTTAAGCGGCTCAACTTTAATTTTGGCCCCGGGCGGCAGCGGTGGCGGCAGAACAAACTCCGCTACCGTCTACTTTGATCCAGATGGAGTCAATACAGGCTCAGGCGCAGGCGGACAAGGTGCAGGCACGTTTAGCAGGTTTAGTTCTAACGGCCCTAGTGGGGGTGGCGCTGGCGGTTATGGCGGTCCCGGCGGAGACGGGGGATCGTCAGGTGACGGTGACCCGGGGACGTTTGGTGGCTCCGGTGGTGGTGGTCGAGGGAACTTTTTGCCTGATGTGAGAGCCGGTAACGGTGGAGGCACTCACTTGTATGGTTTGGGAAATAATGGCGCTGGTGGATTAGGACCGCCAGTAGATGGCGGGTCAGGCGGCAATGGTTCAGCAGACCAAGGTGGCTCATCTGGCTACGGTGGTGGCGCTGGTGGCTGTCCGGGCGCTAACTATCTAGGCTCTGGTTTTAATGGGTCTACTGGCAGGACCGGCGGCGTTAGGATCGTATGGCCCGGGCGCTCAAGGTCTTTCCCGTCTCAAGATGTTAATGAGTAAGACTGCATCACCTTAACGTAGTAAAATATAGGCATTAAATTGGACTGAGTTATGGCTGTTACACAAAATTTTAACTTCAATCTCCCCGCTATCGGCGGTGACGCTGATGTGTGGGGTACAAGGCTAAACAACAACTGGACATCGCTAGACACGCTGCTGTACGGCGGTGGCGGCGGGTCCGGCACACTTATAAATCTTGATGACTATACAGCAAATGGAATGACCCTAACTGCTGTGGCGTCTATTGATATTGACGGGCCTATCACCGAGCAAGTTCATACCCTTGGGACAAGTGGCGCTATTACTGTAGACGCGGCAAACGGCACAGTGCAGACAATTGCCATGTCAGGAGATGTAACCATTCAGTCTAGCCTTACGTCAGGCCAATTTGTGACGCTAAGGTTTACATCAGTTGGCGCTAATGACGATGTGACATGGCCCACTATGGAGTGGATGTTTGGATCATCCCCATCCCTTGAGGTTGGCGCGACAAACTGGATTCAAATCTGGAATGTGGATGGTACGCTCTATGGCACTTATTTAGGGTATACCTCTTAATGCCCTTGATTAAATTAGACATCCCTGCGGGCGTCTATAGTCACGGCGTAGACTTGGATTCCAAGGGTCGCTGGCTTGACTCTAGCCTTGTGCGCTGGACAAATAACGCTCCGCAGCCAGTAGGTGGCTGGAGCCAATTTAGCGAACTAGACCAGTTCGTAGAAAACGCAGATTTCGTATCTAATGCCGGATGGGTTAGAGTGCCACTGATCGGCACTGCTCTGACAATTACGGATGGCAAGGCCACCATAGAAAGCACGGGCGGCGGTAATGCGGCGTGCGAGAGAGATCAGGCAGGCGATCTTGAGGCCAGCACTAGCTATTTAGTTCAAATTACCATTGACTCACTGAGCGGGACTGTCACGCCTAAAGTTGGCGGCACGTTAGGAACCGGGATCACCAGTACCGGCGTCCACACGCAAACCATCACTACTGGCGGGTCGCTGCCGCCATCTGGCACTGAAGACACTGGCTTTCAAGTAGGCATAGGGGAGTCGGCTACAGTCTCCGATTTCCGAGTGTACCGAGCCAACAGAGGTGTTCACAGAGGATCTCACGCATGGGTCAGCCTTGCGGGTGCGCCTTACTTTGCATCCGGCGCATACAACATACTGCTGCTGGTCGATGGCAACAAAGTTGTATATGACGTTACCCCAGCGGCGTTTACTTCCGGCATCGCAGAGGCGTCAGAAAATCTTGGCTATGGTGGAAAAAACTATGGCTCTGGCGCGTATGGCGTTCCCCGGGAAAGAGATTACTCGGTGGCGGCAGCCACAAACTGGTCAATTGACAATTGGGGTGAGGACTTAGTTGGGCTGTCAGATGCTGACGGCAATCTGTACGAGCTAGATATTTCTGCGTTTGCTTCAGCGCCGTCAACAACTGTCGCTACGTTAGTTTCTGCTAACGCTTCAGCAAGCGGGCAAAGTGTACCAACAGCAAATAAATCACTTGTTGTTACTGCGGAGCGTTTTGTTTTCGCGCTGGGCGCTGGAGGCAACACTAGAAAAGTCCAGTGGTGTGACAGAGAAGACTTATATACTTGGAACCCGACAATAACCAACGAGGCCGGTGATATCGAGCTTCAAACCTCGGGCAAGATTGTGTCTGGTGCTAGGGTTAGAGGTCGTACCTTGATATGCACTGATATTGATGCGTGGGTCGCAACATATCAGGGACCGCCAACCGTGTTTGGCTTCCAAAAGATCGGTAACTCGTGCGGCCTTGTGGGTCGAAATATGCTCGCGTCCGTAGGCCCAACAGCATTCTGGATGGGTGAGCGCAATTTCTTTGTATATGACGGGTCAACAGCCCGGGTGCTGCCTTGTGAGGTTCACGACAAGGTGTTTACCGAAATGAATCATGACCGAATCAGTCATGGGTTTTGTGTTGCCAACCAAAAGTACAATGAGGTGTGGTGGTTCTACCCCTCAGACGGCGCAGACGAAAACGACCGATATGTTGCCTACGATTACAACGAAAATCACTGGATGATTGGTAGCCTAGAAAGGGCCACAGGCGTGGATTCTGGTGTTTTCGTAGAGCCTATGTGGGTCGATAACCTCGGCACTATGTACCGCCATGAATCGGGGTACGGTCATGAGGGTAACCCTGTTTTTGTAGAAAGCGGGCCTGTTAATTTTGATGACGGCGATAATGTTATCCGCATAACGGAAATGATCCCGGAGGAAGAGACGCAGGGCGAAGTTGAAATGACCTTTAAGACAAGGTTCTACCCAAACGGCACAGAAACATCTCATGGCCCGTTTGATCCATCAAACCCAACAAGTCTCCGCATGACGGGTCGCCAGTTTAGGGTGCGTATTGACGGCGATGCAGAAGCCAATTGGCGTGTTGGGGATGTTCGGGTGCGCGTTAGCGGTGGAGGCAGGCGTTGAGCAGAGAGCTTCCTCCACCATACTCCCGAGAGACTCCGCATTTGTGGGCGGAGGACTTAAACGACTACCTTACTCGGATTCGAGAGTTGGTATCGCAAAAACAAGACTCTGACGTAGCGGCAGAGAATGGAATCCTGCTGTATGACGCAAGCAACGGATACCTAGTTGTTTCAGTGAGTAATGAGTTTGTGCAAATATTGATGGCTAAGGGAAACAGCCTGCCTACTACTCTGCCGTCAGATTCTGGCGTCATATGGAATGATGGGGGAACGCTAAAGGTATCGTAAGGGGTGGTATAATGGAGGAATTAGACGCTGAGTTAGAGCGTTGCAGGCCGTGGATTGAAGCGGCTTTGGATCGCGGCGGCAACACACACTTATTTGAGGATATTGTGAGTGCCGTAAAAGCAGGAACCATGCAGTTTTGGCCTGCTGAGGATGCTTGCGCTGTTACAGAGATAATAGTGTACCCCCGGAAGAAGGCGCTGCACGTTTTTCTGGCAGGGGGCAACATGGACACAATCGTAGATATGGATGAGTCGGCTGTGTACTTTGCGAGACAAAATGGCTGCTCATCAATGAGTATTGCGGGTCGGAAGGGCTGGCAAAGAATTTTACAAGGTAAGGGCTACAAGCCCGTACTCACAAGTTTAGGTAAGGACATTTAATATGGGTGGCGGCGGAAAAGGCGGTAGCCAATCAACAAGCGTAGAGATCCCGAAGTGGGCAGAAGACGCTATGCGGGCAAATCTGAAGAAAGCGAGCGGAATGGGCGAAATCGGCTATATGCCGTATTACGGTCCCGACACCGCTGCGTTTACCCCCATGCAAGAAGCCGGGATGCAGGGTGCGTATAACGCTGCCTCAGCATTCGGACTTGCAGAGCCGGGCGGTGACGCTATGGCTGGTGTTCCAGAGGCTAAAGATTTTGGCGGCGGGTTGCGGGGCTACTCATCTGGCGATTTGTTTGAGCAGGCTCGGGCAGAGTTTGAGGCCAGAAACCCGCAGCAAGCCGCAGCGTATAACAGGTTTTTTAAACCCTACGGCACTCCCGAAACAAATCCAAATAATCCGGGAGACATGAATGCCCCCGGGTTTGTGCCGCCCGCCGGAACCCCTGAGTATTACGCATGGGTTGCCTCGCAAATCGGCAACGTTAGATTCTAAGGACATATTATGTTTGCCCAATTATCAAGAGCTAATTTATCAAGACCGATGAGCGTACCCCCCGGTAGCCCGCGACAGCCTGCTGGCGGTGGTGGAAAGGGCGGTGGTGCTGGCAGCCAAGCTGCGGGATCGCCCGGCAAAGGCGGAGGCGGTCGCCCGATGCGGGCTTTCGGTAACATAAACAATATGGGGTCTGCGATAGGCGCGTCAGCACCATCGGGTACGATGACGGCTCAACCAGCCAATACAGTTCACGCATCAATGGCCCCTTCACTGGGGTCATTCAACCCAGCGACCTTTAATATGCCAGCGGTAATGCCCAGCGCAGGGCCAAATGTTTCTGGATCGTTCGCTCCCGTGGGAAATGGCGCTTCTAGGCTGCAGGCCGCAATTGATACGATGCCGTATATGCCGCCCTCCATTCCGACACCAAGCCCGCAACAGCCAATCCCGAGTCCAATCAACCCAGTGGTCGGGACAGCCCAGCCGATGCCGTATATGCCACCGTCAATACCAACACCAAGCCCTCAAAGGCCAGTTCCAAGGCCGCAGATCCCAGTGGGGTTGATGCAGCGCCTACAAAGTTTTGGAGGTTTTTAGATGAGCGGTTCAGCAGGCGGACAGCCAGTAGCAACAGCAGCAAGCGGCGGAGTGCCAGCAAGCGGCGGAAAGGGCGGTGGAATGGCTGGACCTTCTTATGAGGGTCTTGATGCGTTTCAGCAGTCTGCACAAGGCATGACGCAAGCCTACGGCGGTATGCAGGACGCCATGAATTATCAGCCTATGATGGTTGAGGGCGGCAGCTACAATCCCAATATGGGCGCTGGATTTCAAAGTGTTAGGGCGCAGCAACTTGACCCTAACGCCACTGATTATGAGGCGGCACAGTTCCAGCAAGCTGACTTAGATCGGTTTATGAACCCCTATACGGGGGAGGTAATTGACGCTTCACTAGCTGACATTGAGCGAGCAAGGCTGCAGCAGGCTAATCAAGCAGCTGCACAAGCTACGGCGGCAGGAGCTTTTGGTGGATCTCGCGGTGCGTTGATGGAGGCAGAGATTGCTCGTAATGCTCTGGATCAGTCAGCAAGCACAGCGGCTAACTTGCGTAACCAAGGCTTCCAGTTTGCAGCACAACAGGGACAGCAGGACGTAGGTCGCCGCCAGCAGGCTTTGCAGCAGAACGCACAGCAGCAGCTACAGTCTTACTTGGCGAACCAGAGCAGTGCCTTGCAAGCCGGGATAACAAACGCCCAGCTTGGCGCACAGACAAGCATTGCGAACCAGCAAGCCGCTAACCAAGCCCAGCAGTTTGGCTTAACTCAGGGGCTGCAGGCCGCACTAGCTAATCAAAGCGCTGGATTGCAGGGCGCTGGAATGCAGATGCAGGGCGCTCAAGGGTTAGGCGCTCTGTCAAATCTAGGCTTTGGAATGGGCCAGCAGGCTCTCTCAGGAATGCAGCAGCAAGGTCTGATGCAGCAGATGCTTGCACAGCAGATGATGGATAGGGGTGCAGGCCAGTACGCGGGCTATCAAGGCGCTCCCGGGCAGGCACTCGGCTATATGGCGCAGGCTCTTGGCGCGACTCAAGTGCCGCAGAGTCAGTCAACCTCTAGCAACCCCGGTTTGTTTGGGTGGGCATCAATGCTCTTGGGATCAGACGCAAGGCTCAAGAAAAACATCCGTAGGGTTGGCAAAACCCCGGGCGGGCATAACCTTTATGCGTGGGATTGGAAGAAGCAAGCTAAGTTTGTGTTTGGCAAAACCGGCGCTGACATGGGTGTACTGGCTCAAGAGGTTATGGAGACTAGACCGGATCTCGTGGTTGAGTTCCCGGATGGCTACTACCGCGTGAACTATGGAGGCATATCATGACCCCAGCGATGGGCTTAATGAAGCTAATTGAGGTCGGTCTCGAGAAGGGCGGCATCCGAGATTCTATGGCTACCCGACAGGCGCAAGCTACTGGAGGTCAGGCCATGCAGATGGCTAACCAGCCGCTTATGTCTCCGGTTGGACAGAATCCTCTCACTCTGCCAGCGCCACAGATGTCGCCAGTACCTCCTGCAATACCTCAGCCTGCGACCGCATCGCCAGATATGTTTGACCAGATCCAAAGGGTTGTCGGTCACCTTGGCGGCGGTAATATGCAGGGCGGAATGCCTATGCCTTTAACTGGCCCGGGAGGTACTCCAAATATGGGTATGACCGCTCAAGACATGATGCGCCAGAATCAAGGTAATGGCGGACTTATGACGATCTTAAATATGATGGGTGCGGGGTAAAAGCATGGCATTAATTGATTTGCTCATAAATGCGCTAGATCCTACAAAGCAGACAACACCGCCATACGTCCCGGGTGCGCCACAGCCGCCCTCGGTGTTTGCTAATGCGCCATTTCCGGTCAATCCAAACCCAGTGCCACCGACACCCCTTGTGCAGCCACCGCAGCCATCGCCAGCGACAGCCTCTCAGCTTGAGTTGCAAATGGCAGACCCAGAGGTGCAGCGGATGATGGCGGCTATGAACGCGCCTGCGCTTCAATCTGTGGCTGGTGGATCAACAAACCCTAGACCAGAAGCGCCCGGGTTCTTGTCATCTCTTGGTAGGGGCGCACTTGATTACTTGTCTGACCCAATCAACCGCAAGCAGTTGGCAATCGGCTTTAACGCCATGCGCCTTAACCCAGACGCCAGCCTAGCGCGATCATTACAAGGACAGATAGAAACTGAGCAAGGGCTACGGCTGCTACGGGGTCAAGGCAATAAGACCGCTGATGCGTTAGAGCAAAGGGCCAGCAAGATCGCCAAGACTGATCCGCAGAGAGCGGCTCAACTGCTGACCGCTGCAGAGTTTATTCGTAATAATCCCACTAACACCGAGGGTATTTCCGCTGCTGCAAACTTGCTGTTTGATTCATCATCTCAGTTTGCGCCTACGGTATCAGGTGTTCAGACAGATCCTGTAACTGGCGAGCAGTATGTGGTGATCACTGACCGCAACACGATGCAGCCAAAGCGCATGACCGTGGGTGGCGCTAGTCAGCTAACGCCAGAAGCAGAAGCAGAACTTGAAACGCAAAACGCTATCAGGCTGCAAGACATCAAGTTTGCCCAAGAAACTGGTCAGGCGGCAATGGGTCGCGCGGAACAGCTAAACGAGTCTATTAATAAATACTATCTGGCGCTTGACGCTCTTGATGAAAACGGAAAGTCTGGAATATTCCAAAGCCGCATTGCTGCCTTTGACGCCGCGACAGCACAGCTACGCTCTGTCGCAAATCAGTTAGGTATTGACGTTATAAACTCAGCGACATTTGGCGCATTGAGTGAGTCGGAATTGAGGTTGGCTCTTGCAACCCAGCTAGACCTTAACCTTCCAGAGCCAGAGCTTAGAAAACAGCTTGAGGCACAGATCCGGGCAAAGGACAAAATGCGGGCAGAGCTAATTAAAATGGCGCAAGCCCTTACGAGTGGCGTGGGATATTCGGACTACATTAAGAAGTACCAGTTTGTACCATTGGCTCCACCAGAGGGAGTGCCTCTTGATGTGTGGAGGGACGCATCCTCCGAACAGAAAAGAGAGATAAGAGCGGCGGCGCAGCAAT
>Ga0181373_1000190_pt1 | contig 15380 bp, 19 predicted proteins | sample LowvirmetaG_3_FD_130159 | JGI IMG/M metagenome (GOLD analysis project Ga0181373, IMG submission 130159) | Marine viral communities from the Subarctic Pacific Ocean - Lowphox_09 viral metaG | ecosystem: Environmental > Aquatic > Marine > Oceanic | place: Subarctic Pacific Ocean | collected... | reverse complement strand
GGTAGTCCCAGTCTCGACAAACACAGCATCAGGTTTATCATTCAGTTCACGAAAAACGTGCCTTAGAGTGGATGCTCTATCTCTAACCGGATTTGATCCGGCGGGTGAGACTAATCTTGGTGCGTAGTAATTATTAAATTTATCAAGAAACATAATTAATTTCTTTCCCAAACACCATAGTAGCATTTTTCTGTGTGCCAACCCGTGGGTGGTCCTCCACCAAAGAGTTTGTGCCATCCATTACTTGAACTATTTTCAAAAAGTGAATTAATAAAAAGATCCGGCGTAAGTATGTGTGGATGTGCGGGATCCGTGGGTAGGTGAATCGGTTCAAAAAATCTTACTGTTTTTGCACTTCGACATTTTTCCAAAATTTTTGATGGAGATTTAACGTGTTGAAGAACATTCATTAACCAAACTTCCTCGTATGATTCATAATCATCAAAATCTTCTGCTGGAATAGTAACAATTTCTGTTCCACTTGATTCAATACGTTTTTTGTGTTGAAGTAAATTTGGGTGACTTTCTAGCATATCCTCTGTAAACAATGGCTCAATGATTGTCTTTTTCTTTGCATCCATAAATTCACAACCAGCAACACAAGCAGGACCAATTTCAAGAATTGATTCGTGCGTTTTTGAAATGTCGATATCTAAATATTTGAAATAGTTTTCAGTGTAACCCCATCTGTAATGTTCAAATGTTTCCTCCAGATCGTGGTAAATATGTTGTACGACTTCTGCTTGTTGTGCTTGTTTCCACCTAGTTTCATCAATCATTTACATTCTCCTTGATCATATTATCAATCCAATTGTAGGTCTTGCGAATTCCGTCAATCAATTTTGTCTCTGGTTTCCAACCAATTCTTTGCTTAATGAATGTGTTGTCGGAGTTACGACCTCGAACACCTTCTGGACCGGGAATGTGATTTTTCACCACAGATTTGTTTCCAACCTCGCAAGCAATATCCACAAGTTTATTGATTGTGACCATTTCATCAGAACCAATATTTACGGGGTCAACGCAATCACTTTCCATAAGTCTGCGAACACCCTCAAGACACTCATCAACGTATAAGAATGAACGGGTTTGTTTTCCATCTCCCCATACTTCAACCTCTCCACCTTCACTCGCCTCTGCGACTTTTCGACAGATTGCGGCGGGGGCTTTTTCTTTTCCATTGTTCCAAGAACCTAAAGGACCGAAGATGTTGTGGAAACGTGCGATACGAACAGGAAGACCATAGTTTCGGTGATATGAAAGATACAACCTTTCGCTAAAGAGTTTTTCCCAGCCATATTCACTATCAGGATCGGCTGGATACGCAGAGTCTTCCGCACAGTTTGGGTTGTCCGGATCCATTTGATTGTGTTCTGGGTACATACAAGCAGATGATGAATAGAATACTTTGGGCATATTGTCCCAATATCCTGCTGCGATCTTTGCGACATTTAGATTAATCATCGCAGAGTTGTGCATCACATCAGCATCGTGTTCACCAGTAAAAATATATCCTGCACCACCCATATCCGCAGCGAGTTGATACACCTCATCAAACCCACCATCAAAGGCAGTGCGGACATTTCTTTCTGAACGCAAATCTAAAACTAAAAACTCATCTGCATCGGACTCTTTGTATTCGTGATTTTTGATATCAACACCACGAACCCAGTAACCCTCATTCTTGAGTCGTGTCACTAAGTGACCACCAATGAACCCACCTGCACCACACACTAATGCTTTTTTCATAACAAACTCCTATTAGTCTAAGACCCTATCTTCATCGTGTTTTTCTTGAAAGATGAGGTCTTGGTGTCTTTCAAAAACAATTCTTGTATTTTTATGATGTGCTTTTAACAACCAAGCCGCTGGGTTTTGCCCATCTTCTCTTGTACCGCCCCAAGCAATATCACAGTCATAATCAATCCAATACGCTCCAACAACCTTATTTAGTTCTTTGAAAGCACGGTAGCAAAGATCCGCATCATCTTGATCCTGCGGTGAAAATATTTCATCAAAGTAATTTAACTTTTTCAAATCATTATGATTTATCATAAGAGGTCCGCGATTGACATTGTTTCTAACAGCAAATACATTTCTGGGAAGTCCTTTTTTTCTGTTGATGTGGGATTCAAAACCAAAAATATCACTCCAACAATTATCAATTAGTTTGTCATCTTCCTCAGATAGTCTAATGTGTTGACTGTTTGTATTGAATCTGTAATTAAACGCTGTATCTGCTGTGACCGCAAAAACATCATCGTAAGAATCAAACGGTTTTTGTAAACGTTGATTCCACCCCTCCTCTTTGACAATCATATCATCTTGAACGATAATTATGTAATCACCTGATGCCTTTTTGATACCAGCATTATTAGCCTTTGTTTCAAAAACATCAGGAGTGGTAATCACGATGGGTGGATTGGATGTGTCTTCAAAATATTTTTCAACAACTACACTCGAGTTATCAGTGCAACCATCGAGGACAATAATTAGTTCATATTCACCCTTTGTATTTTTAACAATTCCATCAAGAACTCGCTCAAGAAGCCACCCTTTGTTATGAATTGTCAATACGATGCTATGTTTAATATTTTTATCCATTCCTAATCTCTCCCGATGTTCCCCAATCATATGATCCATTACAATACTGTTCACCATCTTTATGAACAAGTTTATTCCAGTGTATGTGATTTCTCACTCCCCAGAAAGGCTCGTTTGGTTTTCTATGATGTTCATAGCACGCAGGTAAGTCATACTTGATTTGCAAATTAGTAATAATGCTTTGATCGTGTCTGTGATCAACAAATGTTTCAAAGTTTGGAAGACCACACTCATTTGGAATATCTGTTACGATTCTTTCGTCACAGCAGTATTTCAACCACTCTTTCAAAAAAGTAAAATTAAATTCTGTTTTTTTGAACGCCAAAAATCCATCCTCAAGTTGAATACCATTCCAATATTTTTCTTCATCACAATTCATCAGATGAAAGCAATCTCTTTTTGTGTAATTTTTGTTTGTTCCAACTGCATTCGGCTGTGCAATAAAATATTGATCGTGTTCATTCATATATTCTAACAAATGATCCCTGATGGTTCTAACTGGGATATCCCCACAGTCCATATAAACAACGACATCGTTCTCATCAATTTTTTCAAGGGCATCTAAAATAATAAATGGCTTCCACAAAGCATATCCGCCCAAGCGATCTTTATCTAAGATGGTCTGATTTGATTTGTAAAAATCTGTTTTTTCTAACCACTCCCTTGTGTAAGGAACCACCTCATCAAAAACAGCGTTATCAGTCACAAGTTCAATTAGAAAATTTTGATGTTTTCTATAGTTAATATCTGAGTAATTTATGAATTTTAGTTTCACGACTTCCCACCTCTATACCTCTCCATATAGTCTTGTTCCTCGTAGTATTCAATTATTTTTTCTTTGGACATTTCTTTAATAGAATTCCATAGAGACTCATTTGATGCTAGGTGTGGATTGGCTCTTCCAGAGTCAACACTTTGAGAGTGTTCTAAATGATATACGATGTTTCCTTTCAGGTGTCGTACGTCAAACCCCAGAGTTTCAAACCGATACAGTCTTTCAGCATCTTCCGGACCCCAAGACACAAAATTTTCATTTTCAAGATAACCATCAAAGTATGATTTCTTTTTAAACAATTGGCAGTGTCCTGCAAGCGTTGTCCATTGTGTGTATTTCATCGCTTGACCCTCAACACCATTAGGAAACATATGTGGACCCTGATGGAAGTTTTGCTTTACAAATTCTTTTGCAGTTAAATTACCATCGCAGAAAACTCTTACCTGATCGTATTCCCCACGACCAAATGGATACACCACATCTGCACCATCATTCAACAGTAAGTTGGTGGCATACTCCAATGATTTCGGATCAAACATTACATCAACATCGTAATTGGCAACACATTCGGTGGATGATAGATGTGTCATCTCATTCAGATATTTTGTTCTGTGAAAAGGTTCATTCTCTTTTAGTTTGCAAAATCGATAGGTTATTCTCTCGTCATTTGGAATGAACTCCAATGCTTTTTGTTCGGTGTCCGCTTCGGTTATAATAATTGGACAATCAAAGTTGTGTAAGAGATAGTTTGTGACAGCAAACAAATTTCTTTCTCTATCAGAGGTATCAATTTTTACTGGGATCATAAATGTCAGTGGTAACTTTATCATAATTGAATCCAGTCACTTTCGTAAACATCTTGCCAATCTTGCGGTCCTTTCGGTCCAAACCAGTTTTTGGGAGCAACAGTTTTACCACCACTCAAATATGCACCCCACCAACTAAAACTACTATTGGCAATGATATGACCATTACACCAACTCATCAAGCACAGGTCTGTATATTGGTCATTGCTTGTGTAAACTGCATCCTCACCAAGCCATTTCATATTTTCCTTACACCATTCGATATCGTCTGAAAAAACTACAGGTCTGAATTCTTGAAAATGCTCCATCGCCTCACGGTAATACGAATCATTTTGATTGTAGTGATAGTCTTGGAGATTTGTATAATCAGTTCTCCTAACGTGCAAAGAAACTAAAACTCCTTCCGGTAGTTTTTCTCCTGCCGATTCTCGAACTTCTTTTTTAAAAGTAAAGTTTCCGCGAACTTCTGCATTTGTATTATGTTCACTAAAATATTTTGAAGTTTGAAAGTATCCAATCAAGTCAATATTTAAATGATTAGCAGTTTGAATTCCTAGTGAGTATTGCTCGTTATGAGCAAACCCATTCTCTTGGATTACTGCTTGGTAATCATTATTTTTATCCTCCACACTACCCAATTCAAAGCAACCTTGTAAATCAGACTTTGACAAATTTGCAATAGGAGTATGTTCAGAACCATTTGCCAAACCTAAAAGAGAAGCATACTGAAACATTTGATTGCCCAAACGACCATAATTACCAAGATTATTAAAACTTAAATATGCCATTAGACCATCGTTCCTATTGTAAATTTTTTCTTCATCGGAAGAGAATTTTTTGTCACCTGTTCCCATTTGTTAAATGTATTTTTAGAATCTGCCTGATAGAAAAACGGAACGTATGGAGTGTAGACATTGTAGGTTTGTTGAATTTCATATGCGATAGCAACATCAAATGGTCTACACAATTCGTATATCCATTTTTTACCAAAACGAATAATGTCTTCTGACATTTCTTTGTTCAGATGCAAAATTGCGTGAGTGGCATAGACTCTTTTAATTTTTGCAAAACCATCGTTGTTGTTGATAGCCTCAAAATTACCATCACCAGTTGAAACACCCAAGTAAATGCAATCAGAATTTTCTGGAATCGGAAATTCTGCAACAAATGCTTCGGGATTTACTTCAACATCATCTTCAAGAATTAACACAGGCTCACCATCGGCAAGAATGGTTTCCTCAAGAATCTTGAAATGTGATTCTGCACAGTTACGGTAGTGTTCTTCGCCGGGACGCACACCTTCGTGTGGTGCGATTCCTGTCACAGCCGAGAATCTTTCGTGGTTGGTGAAACCAAGACCGTCCAGAAGTTCATTCATCTGGCGAGCCTTTTCTTCATCTTTGTCTACATTAATCCAACGAGTCCTTACATTACGAAGATCAATTTTCATCACTCCTCCTTGGGTGGTTTTCTTCCGATATGATACTTGGGAATCAGTTCCCATTCGTCTTTGTTCTTATGTGATAGTATCTTAATTTTTCGCAAAGATGCAAGTGGTTCTTCACATTTTTCTGTAGAAATAATTTCACACAAGCCCCACTCAGCCACCAACCCAATGATGGTATTTCGTCTTGCGATATCGTCCTCTGTCATTTTTGAAGGCAGTCCGTCAAGTGCGAACAGTTCCTTGAAATGGGTGATGTAGTATTTGCCTCGCTTATGCAAAATGTGGCAAGACTGATACAACTTATTCCCCACCCGAGAGGAGACACCGATTCTTGTTAATGTTTCTTTGATCTTTAAGAAGTCTTGAGGGTCATCAAGACGCACCTCAACGAGACTTTCTACGATCTTCTCTGTGTCTTCCATATTAACTCCATTACAGTTACAGACGGATCACGTTCCGTCGCAAGTATTTAGGAGTTGGTGGTTTTGACGATATGCTGGTGGATTTCGTCTATCTGTTGGTCACTCATCACCGACATTGCCTCTAGGGCTTTCTTGTCTCCATAATTGTAGTAAAGTTTTATAGAATCCAGACGAGGATCATTTTCGTTCTTCAACCACTTGCTGAATCTCTTGCGTTTTCTGACAGAGTGACGAAGATAATCAAACTGCATCTTCTTGTCTGCGTTCGGCAAAAGATTCATCTCGTTGGCTTGTAAGACAGTATCCGGAAAGTAGGACAAACAGCGATTGACCACGAAGGGAACGTATCCCTTCGCAGCCGCTTCATCCTCAAGGAGATTGTCCTTGGAATAATTAATCGCATTCAGGTAGTCGCCAAGTTTCACTTAAACTCTGCCTCCATCATCATCTCCGTCAGGCAAGCCATCATATTGATTTCGGAATCAGCAGCGAAGGCAGCCTTGTATTGGTAGTTTGCAAGAATCAGAATCACCGCTGGCACGGACTGAGGCTTGAGGTAATCACCAAGACCCTCATAAATTTTGCGATAGACTTCGGTTTCATCATTGTCACCGTTCTCTACCACCCAACGACGCAACTTGGTAAACTCTTTGTTCTTGAGAATATCCATCAACGTCTGAACCCGAACATCACCAATGTCCGACAGAATACCTGTATCAATAGAACCAGATGCAGAGTAACGCTGCACCTCATTCAAGATTCGTCGCCAGTCCGGAGCGTGTCGCTGAACCAGTTTGACGATCACTCGCTGATCAAACTCAACACCATTTTCATCAAGGATCTTAGACAAACGCACGAAGAACTTTGCGGACATCTTGTCCTTTTCTTCTTTGGTAAATCTAAACTCAACGTTGGTGCATCGTGAATGCAAAGGTTCAATGATACGATTCTTAAAATTACAAGTCAGAATGAAACGACAAGTCGCAGCAAACTCTTCAATAAACCCACGCAAGGCAGGCTGAAAACTGTTTGCATTTGCATAATCAAACTCATCAAGGATTACGACTTTCTTGCCGCCACCCAAGGATACCGTGGATGCAAACTCACGAATCTTCGTTCGGAGCGTGTCAATATTACCATCTTCTGAACAGTTGATCTTCATCGCATCAATGCCCATCTCTGAACACATCGCTAGAGCCGCCGTGGTCTTGCCACAACCGGGACCGCCAGAAAACATAAGATTCTGCATCTCACCAGAATCCACAATCGCTTGCAGATCCTTCTTCAAACTACTTGGAAGAATACACTCATCCACCGAACGCGGACGATACTTCTCAACCCATAGGTATTGTTCTGTCATTAAAAGACTCCGTTGTATACTGAGTCAGATGTTACAGCAATCACATACCCCGCGTCAATATCTGCGTGTTGTAATTGAAGTGCCAATTTCTCACACAGAGAGATTTGATAGTCACCCGGAAGCAACTTCAAGTTTTCTGATTTGATGAAGATATTGAAAGAACAATTTTGATCCATATCTTTTGGTGTCACTTCAATATCATAACGGTTCGTTGAGTTCAACTTATCCTTATCAAAGGCAGAGATTTTAACTTTGCCGTCTTCGCTGCTGAACGCGATGTCAGGCAGTTGGAGAACAGACGCGGCTCGGAGCAGATCCGAAATCTCTTGCTGCGACAGGTCAAACACGACCCGTACATCGGGAAGATTGAAAGCACGCGGAGGACGGCATCCTTCGACGAGACGAGTGTCTGCATAGTGATACTTACAGGATTGTCTTCCGCTTTGAATCACGCAGTGGCTTTCATCAAAGACAATCTCTGCATCAGAGAACAAAGAAAAAGTTGAGAGAAACTGGTTCAGATCCCAGATCGCAAACTCATTCTTGAAAGTTTCGTCAACCTTCGCATTGAACATAATATTCTTACCGGGTGAAACACAAACCAGTTCGTTTCCCGGCAAGATGTGAATGTTGGAGTTGATACCTGCCATACTTTTTAGAATGGACACGGTTTGTTTAGACAATTTCATTGATGTAGATTCCTTAACTGTGGTCATCATAATAATCCTCTAGGTCTTCAATGTCAATCTTTCCACTTCGCATATTTTTAATAACTTTCTGATCGGTGTTTCGCATAGAACGCTTGGCACTAAACTTTTCGCCACGGTCGCGTCCTCCGAAATTCTTGCGATCATTATTTTTCTTGTTGTGCTTCTTCTTTTTCATTTTCTGCAATCTTTTTAAAATTCTCCTTTAGTTCCTGAAACTCAGGCTGTTGCTCAGTATACTCTGATACTAGACAAGACACAAGCGAATCTAGCACGTTAATGAGTTTATCTCGCTTATCGTCAGTTAGCCAAGAATATTTCTTTGCAATTTCTGCATCTTCATCGATCATATGGAGTTCTGCAAAGGGTTCTGTAAAGACATTTTGCAGAAAATCAACTTGCTCAAGGTCCAGAGTTCGTTTAGAAATAATACTTTCAAAATTTGGCATTTCAAACTTTTTATTATCAATAATATTCTTGAAAGATTTATCAATCATATCAGATAATTCGTTTACGACATCCTCGACATATGCAACTCTTTTTTTATCCATTACTTGTTTACCTTTTTGTATGCCTTGAAGGCTGTGTGAATAATTTCACGAAGATTGTATGCAGGCTCCCAGCCTGATACGTCACGAAACTTTGTGGAGTCTGCGATCAAAACAGGCGGATCACCCTTGCGACGATTCGCGTGAACGATCTCAATCTCTTCTTCTGTCACCGATACACAAGTCTTGATGACTTCCCAGACAGAGTTGCCCTTCTTCGTTCCAAGATTGTATACACCTTTGATCTTTGGATTTTGCAAGGCAAGAAGATGTGCAGATGCCAGATCAGTTGGGTGTACATAATCACGAATACACGATCCGTCCTCTGTGTCGTAGTCTGTTCCAAATACACTGACCGAACCTTTCCCTGTGATCACGTTGCTCAAAACTATGGGAACAAGATTACCCTTATATTTCCAGTTAATATCTTGGACTCGGTTTTGAATATCGTTTCCCGCTACATTAAAGAAGCGGAAAGAAACATATCGGAAGTTCGGATGAGTGAGAGCGTGCTTCCGAAGAATCGTTTCCACCATTAACTTTGATTCGCCGTATGCGTTGATCGGTTGACACAAAGTTTTTTCTGATATCGGTGCTTCTCCGTTTGGCTCACCATAGACCGCAGCGGTTGATGCAAACAAGAACACATTGATATTGTTCTTTTTCATCCGATGTAAAAGATTAATTGTTTTTGCCGTGTTATTCTCATAATACTTGAGGGGATTATCTACCGACTCAGGCACAGAGATATACGCTGCACAGTGACACACCGCTCCGACATCGTGGTTCTTGAAGATGCCATCCATATACACATCGTTGGTGATATCTGCGTTGTATACCTTCAATCGCTTTCGTCGGCTCTGTCTTTTGGTAAGATAATCACAGGCAACTTTATCTTTGTCAATAACCACAACTTCGTGTCCTGCGTCAAGCATTCCAAGAACAATGTGGCTTCCAATGTATCCGGCTCCGCCAGTTACAACGATTGTCTTCGACTTATCAATCTTCATTCTTACTCCCACCAAACTGGTGTTTCACGATTCTTCCATTTTGCAAAGTAAGCCTTCTCTCCCCTATAGTAGTTTCGATAAGACTCGACGGAGCATTCTACCTTGTATTCGTCAGGCATTGCAACGGCAAACTTTGTAAGTTTGCCCTCTTTGATATTTTGTGGTTCACGATTGAAAAGATATTCAATCAAACCTTGTGAGTTGTGAACCTTTTCGTATCGGTGTGTGTACTCACGGCAGAGAGCCAGAGCGTGAGTCGCGTGCCACCGATAGTTCATACGACTTTCCATTGTCCACTGCGTGCAGGGATGACCAACAAACGAAGCCTTCCAGAGTTTGTCCTCTCGCTCGTCGTTCAGTCGCCAACGCTTGATGCGACGATTGTTCTTGCCTCGATCAGTCCACTCATCGCCATCGAGAACCCGATGGGTCGTGGACAGCATTTGACCTGCTTCGAGAATCATTTTGACTACGTGTTTATCCACCATTTGATGAGCGGCACGGACGGGGTGATCGTCAATTGCAAAAATATTCATACGAACAGTCTAGCAGTGATTTGATTCCTGTCAAGGTCTAATTGGAGCAGACCCACCAAAATCTCCACCGGGCGATTCTGGAGGTTGTTCTGGGGGTGTTGGTCTAAATGGAAGTCCTTGAACACCATAAAAATCATTTACTAAATCTGCAAGTGGGGTATCGGTCAGACGAGTTGCATTGTATAAAAAATTATTTACGTCTTCTGGCATTGGGGTGTCATTTACATCGAATCCTCGTGTAGACATATAATAAAGAATCATTAGCCAGATCGCAGCCTCTCCATAATTGTCCGTTCCAGATTGCCCTATATTTGTGCGTAGCACACCATCACCATCAAGATCATACAATGCCATAATTTCATCATAAACATCTTGACCAAACATCAAGATAAAGTTTTCCATACCCAGTGCATCCAATTGACCTTTCCAAAAAGCGTAAGAATATCTCCAACCACCAACAGTCGAGGCATCCGCGTTTCCGGGTTGATTAGGAGACTGACCACCACCGGGAACACCAGCGTATCCATTTGGATCCGGGAAGTCTACACCATAAAGTTCACTATAGTATTCCCAATTTTCGAGGTAATCTTCTGCGGTCATAATTGGTGGATACTCACCAGTCTGTGCGTAAATTTGAAATGCTAAATCTGCGATTTCACGTATTAGTGCTTGATCATTAGATCCGACAAGACCATCGCCATTGTAGTCGTACAGGTCCAACACAAACTGAGGAAGATTTGTTAGATTACCACCATTAGCCCAACTGCTTGAAGCACCCAGACTACCAGTAAAGTTAGAACTAGAAGCCCCCCATCGATTTTGGGCTAGGAACCAAAAAGCAGCAATAGGATCAACACCCTGCTGCTGTTCTTCTTCTTTGATAAATCGTAAGAAACTTTTAGTCATTTTTTTCCTTTCAAGGTCTAACTGGGGCAGATCCACCAAAATCACCAGCGGGTGCTTCTGGGGGTTGGTCTGGAGGTGTTGGTCTAAATGGAAGTCCGGGTGTAACATAACCCGGTATTAGGTCTTGAAGTGGGGTATCGGTCAGACGAGTTGCATTGTATAAAAAATCATTATAGTTTTCTGCCGTGACTGTATTTTCTGTATCAACTGGGTTGAAACCTCTTGAGAGGTAGTAGTAATATATCAAGAAAAATGCAGCGGCTTCCGCACCTGTAATTTCGTTATCTTGGTTGGTACCAAAATCAATAGTGCCATCTCCGTCGTAATCATACAACGCAATAATTTGTTCATAAAACTCTGGGTGATACTCTTGAAAGAACTCTGCACCAAAAACTGTAAACTGATCCGACATAAATTCCAAAATACCTCTCAACCCTGCAATAGAAGTTCCCGAAAGAAAATCATTTGGCTCATCGGCTCTGGGTGCATTGGCACTACCGGGGGTTTCGATAAATCCATTTGGATCAGGGAAGTCTACACCATAAAGTTCACTGTAGTATTCCCAGTTCTCTAGGTATTCAGCGGCAGTCATTGCCGGAGGAAACTCACCAGTTTGTTCATATATTTGAAATGCTATTTCGGAAATCTGAAAAATAAGTTCTTGGTCGTTGTCTCCAACGATACCATCCCCATTCCAGTCGTATAAATCTAGCATAGGCTGAGGAAGATTGGGTAAGTTCGTATACGCGGCACCGCCCCAAGTTTGGACACCACCAAGCATACCAGTCAGTGTGTTATTGTTACTGCTATTACCGCCCCAAGTAACTTTGGCTCTAAACCACCAACCAAACAAAGGATCACCCTGTTGCTGTTCTTCTTTTAAATACTGTAAGAAACTCTTAGGCATTTTTGACCCTCACTCCTTTTGGATTTCCTAGAATAATCTTGAGATGCTTTGTTCCACCAATGTCTCGTTCATACCATCCGTCGTAGCCGGGATATTTTCCGTTTGGATTCTCTCCGACAAACTTGAATGTCTTGCCCGGAAGAAGTTTTTGAATACTTTCTTCGTCCCCGACAAAGGGAACTTTTTTTCTCGTAATCAAAACGTGTGCCAGACCATCGCTTGCTTCGACATAGTTGCCAGAAGTTTTCATTAATTTACCAACTTTATTAATTAGAAACTTCTTGGCTGCGTCTGAACCGTCTGATGCCGCACCTGTGAGTTTATAGTTTCCTGCCTTTGTCTTACCAAAGGTTGTGATGTCAGCATCAGGATCTTTATCTACATCAGCGGCAAACCAGTCGGTATGATTGTCTGGAAGATCAGAAGGTTTCTTGAAGTCGGGATAACCACCAATGTTTCTATATGTCTTGTCGATCATATCAAAAACATTTTGTGTGATATCATTGTTCTGCCCCAAAATATTTGTTGGCAGTTTGACAAATTTTCTATTTGGAAGTTTTACCTCCTCTTCTAGAAACTTTCTAAAAGATTTCATTTTTTACTCCAAGTTCCGCCTTCACCTTTGTACCACTTTGATGCCCAAGCGTTTGCATATGCTGATGGGTAGACATCAAACTTTGCCTTGGCTTTTGAAATGGCTTTTTTCCAGAGAGCAGGATTATCTGGCTTGTTCTCACCCTCTGAAATGAAACTCTTGAATGACATAAACGATTCGTTTTTCTTGTCCAAACCTTTTGCTCCTGTTTTTACCATTACTGGTTTTTGTCCCTTTTTAGACTCGCCACCTTTGGCTTTGTCTCCGGCTTTCTTTTGTGCATCTCGTTTACGTCTGACAAACTCTGCTCGTCCTTCTTTACCGAGTTGCTTGGCTTTCTCAGCGGAAAGACAGGCTGAATAGGCTGCACCTTCTGGTGCGTCACCACACTTGCCGATACGATCACCGGATGCGTTGTATCTATCCCAACCACCTTCTTCTTTACCGCCGCCTCCGCCTTTGCCGAACCAGTCACCAAGTCCAGAGTCCTTGTATACTTCGTTCACATCCTCTGCGATAATCGTATAAGCATCTCGTCGCATACCAGACTTTTTGATGTATGCTCTCTTGAAGAAATCATCCAAAATCTTTTCTGCTTTTTTCACTTGGTTTTTCGCAACAGCGAATGTGTCCGATGAACCTTTTTGCGTGACCATCTCTGGTTGATTGGTGACTTTGATTCCGTTTGTGATTAGATGAAAGAGAACCTCTTCACGATGTCTTCGTTGCTTCGTCATTCTTGGTCCCGGCTTACCACCACGACCGCTCTTACCTCCGTGAGATGTTGTAGCCTGACCGGGAAGGTAGGCTTCTTCGTTCATCTCTTTTGTTTTCTTTTTCATCTGTTCAATAAACTTACGATACACAGCAGCCTCCGCAGTTTTCTTCATTACTTTGGCTCGTTGCTCCATCGCAATCGCAGCCTGAATCTTGTGTGCGTGCGTCCGGTCAGACGCTTTGATTTTACGAACCGATGCCTCAGCCGTTTCTACATCCTTGAAACCGAGTCCGTGGATTGTGCCTTTTGGATCTTCATCAGTATACAAGTCAGAGTGAGTGTCAGGGTCTTGGTTCTTGCGTGTTTTTGCGACACGTTTTTCTTCACGGAACATCGACATCGTGCGTCCGATTTCAGTTTGCTTGTCACCTTTTTTACGACCCTTGATAAGATTTTTGATTTCATTCATTTCAATATTGCCATACAACTCAACAAACACATTCCCATATCGTCCGGGTCTGTATTGCTGCAAACTTATCGTTGTTTTTGGTTTCATCGTGAGCGGTGTTTCTTTGTCAATTAACTGCAAGATTTTTCGCAGTTCTCTGTCGTTGAATCTTTTTCTTCCTGAAATCTCACCATACTCACCTTCGACAAAACGAACCATTCCTCTTTCCATTGCCAAAAGTTCAATGGTGGTGTCAACATCTTGTGTTCCCCGTTTGATTGCACCAATTAGTTCGTCTGCCATAAATTCTGCATCAACATCGGGTTCATATTTTTTTACCAAGGCTTCTTTGATTTCTTTTTCGGTAAGACCAAAGAATCTTGGGTCTTTGACAATCATCTGAACGTGATATGGAGTATATCCTTGAATGACTCTGGTTTGTCCAGTCTTCGGATTCACCCAGCCTTTGTAGCCCGGAATGTTTGCTTCATCCAGTTCTTGATCTTCACGGAACATTGCCATCGTGCGTCCGATCTCGGTCTTTGGCTCTCGTCTTTTTGGTCTTCTGCCAAAGAGAAACTCCATCGCCTCACTGTTTGAGGTGTATCTTTCGTCTTCGTTCTTTGTTTTGCCTGTGAAATCTGCAAACTTTGTATCTTTGTAATTAGTAATTAAAATCCTATCAAGGTCTTTGAAGGTCTTAAATTTTTCAAGAACCATAATACCTGACTTTTTAATATCTTTTGTGATGCCACGAAGAGTCATCACCTTGCCGGTCGGGAAATCTTCCAGAACGAATGCCACCCAACCTTTTTTAATTGCAGGATATTCAAGAGTCTCATCTCTGTCTGCGAGCATATTGTTTTTCCCAATTTGCTCAAATCTTTTTTCTAATTCTTCCCGTTCAGGTTTGTATTTCGGATTTCTTTTTGAAAGAACGGCGATGTGATGATCAATCAAGTCATCTAATGTCAGACCATACTTACTCAAATTATCATAAATGTGTTTGGCGTGATATGGGTGCATTTTATTCCAAGCAATAATTTTCTTTGTTCTTGGATTCACCCAGCCTTTGATAAATTTTTGTTTTTCTTCGTTGATCTTCCCACAACCACAGTCACATTCGCCCTCGTTTTTCTTTTTACCTTGGCAGTGTGCTTTCTGACTAAACCCCTTTGGGTTGTCGCAGTCGATAGAGTCTTTGTATTCCTGTGACCATTTTTCACTGACCTTGCCTTTTTTGAGTAATTTTGAGACTGGTTTATTTTTTTCCCAAAACTTACACGACCAGTATCCGGGTGTGGTTTTATCAGTTTTTGATGAGCAGTTGTGTCTTGCACGGAAGTTCTTTAGGCGTTCGGGATCATCGCGTTTGATAGAGAGGTTTGGATCACCAAACTTAACCATAATAACGTTTCCGGACTTTGGATTTTTGACATATACGCCAAACTTTTTCTTGGAACCCTGTGGTAAGCGAAATGGGTCATCAAGATTGACTTCTTTGCCTTTATATTCTGCCATAGAACTACTCCTGCTAGGTATTTAGGCTTGCACGAATCTCTCTAAGTTGCTGGAAGTCCTTGTTTTTCGT
>Ga0181373_1000187_pt1 | contig 15505 bp, 18 predicted proteins | sample LowvirmetaG_3_FD_130159 | JGI IMG/M metagenome (GOLD analysis project Ga0181373, IMG submission 130159) | Marine viral communities from the Subarctic Pacific Ocean - Lowphox_09 viral metaG | ecosystem: Environmental > Aquatic > Marine > Oceanic | place: Subarctic Pacific Ocean | collected... | reverse complement strand
CTAAAAATTATTAATTTTGTTTATATATAAGTATGAAAGTTAATTTAAGAATACCAACGAGCCTAAATGAAATAACATTAGGACAATACCAAAAGTTCGCCGAGTTAGATGGCAAGTTAGAAGATACACACGACGCTAAGATACAATTGAAGATAGTTGAGATCTTTTGTAATGCACCAGAGATAGTGGTTAGAAACATGAAGGCTACTGACATTGCCGAGGTTTGTGAGATCATAAACACAATGTTTGACACTAACCACCAGCTTATAAATAAGTTTAGCTTAGGCGGTGTAGATTATGGCTTCATCCCAGAGCTTGACGATATGACCTTTGGCGAGTATATGGACTTAGACACTTTTATAGGCGACAACGATAATCTACATAGAGCGGTTAATGTACTATTCAGACCAATAGAACACAAGCGAGGCGCAAGGTACACCATAAAGGAATACAACCCAGACACAAGCGATAACGCTAAGGACTTTCCCTTAGATGTAGTATTAGGTGCTATTGTTTTTTTTTACAGTTTAGGCAAGGACTTATCGATGGTTATGCTGAACTCTTTGGACACGAAGAACGAGAAGGCTTTAGCACAGCATCTAATTTCACATCCAAGTGGGGATGGTTTAACGCACTCTATGGGATCGCTCAAGGCGATATTACAAGATTTAAAAATATCACTGAACTAAATGTACACCAGTGCTTGACATATTTAGAATTTACAAAAGAGAAAAACCAAATAGAAGCAGCACAGATTAAAAACAAATTCAAATGAGCCAACAGGGAATAAGAGGGTTTTACCAAATTACAGAAACAATAGAAACACAGCTATTAAGCGATGTGAATGTAAACACAGTTACAACTGGCGATATATTTGACATTGACTTATCTAAGCAAAGCATATTTCCTTTGGCGCACATTATTGTAAACTCTGTTACACTACAAGAGCAAGTAATATCTTTTAACATAACTGTTATGGCTATGGATATTGTAGACGAAAGTAAGGATGCTACAACTGATATATTTAGAGGCAACAACAACGAACAAGATGTACTTAACACACAATTAGCAGTTCTTAATAAATTAGTAATGGTTCTAAGAAGAGGTACACTATATAGCGATAAGTTTCAGCTTGAAGGCGATGCATCACTTGAGCCATTCTACGAAAGGTTTGATAATAGACTTGCTGGATACGCTGCAACAATGGATATAATAATTCATAACGATATTACTATATGTTAGCAGATAAGTTTTTAAGGGACGAACTAAATAAGTTTGCTAAGTATGTTGTTCAACAAGCTAGAACTAACTTAACCAAAGGTGATTCTCCTTTTGGCACTTTTAACGATACTAAAAACCTTTATAACAGTTTAGGCTTTACCAACCCATCAACCAAAGGTGGTAAAACGTCAGTAGCTTTCGAGATGGCTGACTATGGTAAGTTCAAAGATAAGGGTGTAAAAGGTAAGTCATCAAGTGCTAAAGCACCAAACAGTCCCTATAAGTTTGGTACTGGGAGTGGTAAAAAAGGTGGTTTAACTAAGTCAATGCGAGATTATGTTAAGCGCAAAGGAATACAATTTAGAGATAGAAAAAGCGGTAGGTTTTTAAGTTATGAAAGCACAGCGTTTATTATATCAAGAAGCATATATCAAAAGGGAACCAAAGCAAGTATGTTTTTTACCAAACCATTTGAGGCTGCTTTTAAAAGATTACCAGACGAATTAGTAGAGGCTTACTCAATAGGCTTAGAGAAACAAATACAAGTAAACATTAACAAGAAATGAGCAAGATAAACGTAAGAAGTCCGTACTACATAACTACTGGCACAGTAACAAACCTAACAAGCACACAGCTTGAGTTGTATATTTATACTGGTACTCAAGGAGTAGGCGCAACAGCTAATAGCAGACCATCAACACGAACTTATCTTTTAAATTCGTTTGCAGTTGATAACGTATGTACTTTTGAGATATCGGAACTTGTTAGAGATTACTTTACTAATGTATTTGATGGGGATTATTCAACAGAGATTTTTTGGGTAGATTATAGAACAACAACATTTGTACAAGGTGTAGCACAGACCACGAGTAGTTATATAGCACTAAAAGGATTTTTCGGTTATGGTCTATTTGAGGATGGAGCGCAAAACACAGTTTTAACACCAAGTTCTACTACTACAATAAACAACCAAGCAGTACTACAATCAAACACTAAGATAGTTAAGCTTGATGACGCACCAGCAGTAATAGCGGTAGATACGTCTTTAGCGACACAAGTAACATACTTAAACAACGGAACACAAGTTTACACCAAAGCAATAAGCACAAGCACTAATAGTAATGCACAAATAGAATACGTTACAAGCGGTGTAAATGGCTCAGACGAGTTTGAGGATAGAGTTATACAAGATGGCGGAACTTTTGAGGGTAGCGATTGCCTTACAGCCTTTGAGGGCGAATATACCTTATTTGACTTTGACACAATATTGGTAGATAGTTCTACTGGCGTTACAAAGCTAACAGTAACAAACGAAAGCGAGTGCAAGTTTACGCCTTACAAGATTACGTTTATAAATAAGTTTGGGGTGTTGCAAGATATTTGGTTTTTCAAACGCACAAACGAAACGCTAACAACCAAAACAGAGAAGTTTAAAAAGAATATAATTAGTAGTGCAAGTTACAGCATAAGCAACCACCAGGACAAGACACTAACTAAAAATGGTAAAGAGAAACTAACACTAAACACTGGTTACTATCCAGAGGCTTACAACGAAGTATTTAAAGAGATGCAACTAAGCGAAGATTGTTGGATTGAGATAAACTCCAAGACCTTACCAATACAAGTTACAAGTAGTTCATTTGCTTACAAGACACAACTTAACGACAAGATCATAAACTACACAATAGAAATAGAGTTTGCTTTTGATACAATAAACAACATACGCTAAATGCAGATAATTGAGTTATACATAAGGGATGGAATAAAGTACCCAGAGTTTGGCACAAGCGCAGCCACAAGCACCTCAACAAGTAATTTAGTAGATGCTACTGCTGACTTTACTACTGGGGTCAAAGTAGGTTATATTGTGTTTAACAAAACAGATGGAACAAGCGCAAAGGTAACAGCAGTTACAAATGCAACTACTTTAGCTTTATCTGCTGACATATTTGCAAGTGGCGAACTATACCAAATTAAAAGCGATTTTATTAGGCTTGATTTATTTAAAGACGAAAGCGTTACAATCACAGACAGTATAAAAAACACTAAGGACATTTCTAAAGTGTTTACTGCATTTTCTCAGCAGTTCAATGTACCAGCTTCAAAGCATAACTCAAAACTGTTTAGACACTACGAGGACAATGATGTTGTAAATAGCTTCGATGCAAGATTTAGAGTTGATGCCTTAATAAAGCTAAACGGAACAGACTACAAAAAAGGTAAGCTAAGGCTTAACAGCGTAACAATGAAAGACAATAAAGCACACGCTTATAAGTTGGTTTTCTTTGGCGAAACAATAGAACTAAAAGACATCTTAGGCGAAGATGATTTAAGTAGGCTTGAGTTTCCAACCAGTTTAAATTTTGATTACACTTATGATAATATAAGAGATAAGTTAAAAGATGCACCCTCAGATGTTTGCTTTCCGCTTATTACTCACAGTAAAAATATGCGACTTACAAATGCTGGATATAAAAGCACAGCTGGAGATTTTTTAAACCAGTTTGATATTAAACCAGCAATAAAAGTTAAAAAAATAATAGAGGCAATAGAAACTACTTACGACATTGACTTATCAAACAACTTTTTTAACTCTATACAATTCAACAGCATTTATATGTGGATGCACAGAGAAAAAGGGTTTATGAGTAATTCAGACGAGGGCGGAGCTTTGCAAATTTTAGAAGCAAGGTTTCATCAATCTACTGATGCTGGTTTGACTTTTAGTAGTGGAACAGATATTAGACCAGCTGTTATATTTGGCGGTTCTGGTGTTTTTGGCATTGGTCAAAGATTAAAATTAAATTTTGTTGTAACTGTTGCTGTTACTGATGAATTTAACCTAACAATTTTAAGAAGCTCTAACAACGACGTTTTGTTTAATGAAGATTTTACTGGCCCAATAAACGAAGATATAATTTTTGCAGAGTCTGATATTTTTGATGTTGCTTATGGTCAAGGTATTTTTGATGTAAAAATTCTTATTACAACAGCGAATACTTTAACACTTTCAGCAATACAAGTAACCGCAACACAACAACTTTATGTTGGTACTTTTGGTGTATCAGATGGTGCTTCTGGAGTATATAATTTTTCTGCTTTAACCACATCAAACCAAGTAATAATATCAAGGCAAATGCCTAAGTTGAAAGTTATAGACTTTCTTACGAACTTATTTAAGATGTTTAATCTTGTGGCTTACAAAGAGGATAATCAAATACAAGCATTGCCTTTTAATGATTTTAACTCACAAGGTAAAAGTTATGACATTACGCAATATGTAGATACCTCTAAAAGCACAATAGAGAAAGTTTTAAAATACAAGAGTGTTAAGTTTGCGTTCAAAAGCAAAAAAAGTTTTTTAATACAAAAACAAGAAGAACTATTAGGTAATGATTTTGCTGGAGAAAGCTACCCAGCTTCTAATGATAATGAATGGGATGGTGGGGAATTTAAAGTAGAGTTAGACTTTGAGAAAATGCTTTACGAAAGATTGTCGAACACAAATACTGGTGCGCTATCAACTATTTGTCAAGGCGCTATGTTAGACAAAGACTTTAACGCTACGATAGGAAAGCCATTGCTTTTATACATAAAAAATCAAACTGCAACACCTAATTTTAAATTACAAACTGGTACTGCTGGTGCGCTTGAGGACATTGCAACATATAACAGACCAAGCCAAATATTTGTAAATGCAAGTGGCGCTGTTGGGGTTTCATCAAGTTCATTAAACTTTGGTATTGAGATAGATGAATTTTTTAGAGAGGTAAAAGGCATTAACTTATTCTCTAAATATTACGCAGATTATTTAGTAAGCATATACAACAGACAAGGTAGAATAAAAAAGGTAGAGGCTTATTTACCTTTGCATATTTTATTAAACTACAACCTAAACGATAAGTTTATTATAGGCAACAAGTCTTATAGAATTAACTCAATTAAAAGCAATCTATTAACTAACAAAAGTTCTTTAGAGTTGTACACTTTAAGCGAAAGTGTGTCTGGTGTATCAAGTGGTCAGTTTGGTATTTTCCCAAGATTAGCTGCTTTAAATATTACAGCTACCACAAGTTCAAGCGTTACTTTAGGTTGGATTCCAGCGGGTGCATTGAACACAGACAATGTTACTGGATATGACATTTACAAAGATGACGAATTTGTAGAAACTTTAGGGAACGACATAGGTGGAAGAACACTTAGTGGTTTAGACAGCGGAATAACTTACAAATTAGCTATAAGAACAAGATACACTATAAGTAGTACTGTGGTGTTCTCTGAAGATAAAATAGTTTTTGCAACAACAGACTAATGATAAAACAAATACTTGAACTTTTAAAACACGCAAACGGAGAAACAGAAACGATCCGTATAGCACAAGGTAAACACAAACTACCTACAACAATACGAGAGGGATATAAAGCACTTAAACAAGAGATAAAATGGCGATAGAGAAAGTAGTAGAGATAAAAGTAATTAGCGAACAAGCTAAGAAAAATATTAGCGATATAAACTCTGTTATTGATGAGCAGAGAGCAATACTTGTTTTATTAGAAGAAGAATACATGAAAGCTAAAACCGCTTTAGATGAATACAATTCTTCAAATAAAGTAAATTTAGCTCAAGAAGCCGCACTTAAAAAAACTTTAAAGGAGCGTAGAGCTGCGGTTCAAGACCAAAGGCTTGGATTAAAAAAATTAGCTATACAACAAAGAGAAGCTAATAAAGAAGCTAAAGAGTTTAGAAAAGAACAAAAGGAAACAACAAACATAGTAAGGGGAATTGACAAACTTACCGGTGGTTTAGCAACTAAGGTTGTAAAACTTACAAAAGGTTTTAAGTCTGGTGTTAAAGGAATACAAGGTTTTATAGGTGGGCTAAGTGGTATTAAAAAGGCGTTACTTGCAACAGGCATAGGTGCTTTAGTTGTTTTAGTTGGTACACTCGTTGCTAATTTTGATAAAATTAAAGCGGCTTTATTTGGTATATCTAAAGAGTCTCAAGAAGCTGCTAAATTTGCCCAAGAAAATGCAGATGCTTCAAAACTACAATTGGACGCTTTAGAGGGCAGTAATAATATATTAAAGTTACAAGGTAAGTCTGAAAAAGAAATAAGAGATTTAAAAAAGCAACAAACCGACGAAACAATCAAGGCTTTAGAAGCTCAACTAATTGCACAGAAAACAATTAAAGATGAGCAAATAAAAACAGCTGAAAGAAACAGAAAAATACTTACTGGTATTTTAAATTTCTTACTTACTCCAATAAAAAACATAACAAGTGCTATTGATGCAATAGGGAAAAAGTTTGGTAAAGATTTTGGACTTACTGAAGCTGTTAGTGAAGCTTCTGGCTCAATAGCAGAATCTATTTTCAGTGGTATTGATGAGGAAGGAGATGAGGCATTGAAAAAAACTGAACAAATACTTTTACAGCTTAAAAACAAGAGAGCCGGTTTTATTTTAGAAGAAAAAGAAGAAGATGAAAAAAAGAAGCAATCAGAGGAAGATGCTTTTTTAGAAGAAATGTTTGCTGAAGAAGAAAGAGAGCAAAAAAGAATAGAACAAAGAGAGGCCAGGGAAGCAGCAATGGACGAAGACTCTGAAAGACAACGTTTAAAGCGTAAAGCTGCTTTAGAAAAAGCTTATGAAGAAGAAGCGCAAGCTGAAATAAATCTGCAACAAGCTAAAGCCAATGCTATTAAGGGAGGCTTGGCAGTTGTTAGCCAATTAGCTGGTAAGTCAAAGGCTTTGTCTGCTGGTCTTTTAGTGGTGGAAAAAGGTTTAGCAATAGCTCAAGTAATATCAAACGCTGCGAAATCAATAGCACAAGCAAAAGCTAATTTAGCAGCTACTCCAGTAGCCTTGGGGCCAGTTCCAAACCCAATGTATGCAGTCCAAGCAGTAGCAACTGCGAAAGGAATTTTAGCCACAAAACTATCTGCTGCTACTTCTATTGCTACTATTGCTGCACAAGCGATACCAGGACTTTCCGGAGGTGGCGGTGGTGGAGGTTCTGCTGGTAGTTTAGGTGGGGCTGGAACTGGAGCCGCAGAAACACAACCCCCATCTTTTAACATAGTAGGTGCAACTGAAACAAGCCAACTTGCTGGGGCTATAGGTTCACAAACACAACAACCAGTACAAGCGTTTGTAGTAGCTAATGACGTTACAACAGCACAAAGCCTTGAGAATAATATAGTGGAGGGTGCAACTTTATAAATACAAAATAAATTAAAAACTATTATATATTAATATGCGAATTGTAGAATTAATTTTAGACGAAGACCAGGAAATAGGGATAGAAGCTATTAGCGTGGTGGAAAACCCAGCAATAGAAGAAGATTTTATTGCTCTTAAATCACAAGAATTTAAACTTGCAGAGGTTGATAAAGAAAAGCGTATTTTAATGGGCGCTTTACTTATACCAAATAAGCCTATATACAGACGTAACGGAGAAGACGAGTACTACATATATTTTTCTAGAGATACTGTAATGAAGGCTTCTCAAATGTACCTGATGCAAGGTAAACAGAATAATTCCACACTAGAACATCAATACCAGTTAAACGGGTTGAGCCTTGTTGAATCTTGGCTAGTAGAGGATAAAGTACATGATAAATCTGTTAAGTATGGCATGGATCTACCTTTAGGAACCTGGGTTGGTGCAGTTAAAGTTAATAACGATAAAATTTGGCAAGAGTTTGTAAAAAGTGGTAAAGTCAAAGGCTTTTCTATAGAAGGTTATTTTGCTGATAAAATGGAAAGGCCAAAGGAAAAGATTAATGATTTTAGTAGTGATAAAGTACTACAAGATCTTGATCAAAGCGAAGCTGAGTATTTATTGAATAAAGTTAAAGCTGTACTACAAAACCAAGATATAGAGTTAGAAAGCTACTCTGACTATCCTAGCGGTGTAAAAAACAATGCTAAGAAAGGAATTGAGTTAAACAAAAAAGTAAATAATAAATGCGCTACCGAGGTTGGTAAGATTAGAGCACAACAATTAGCTCAAGGTAAACCAATAACAAAAGAAACTATAAAGCGTATGTATTCTTATTTATCTAGAGCAGAAACTTATTATGATGAAGGAGACACTAAGGCTTGTGGAACAATATCTTATTTGCTTTGGGGTGGTAAAGCTGGTAAAAGTTGGGCTGAAAGTAAACTAAAAGAATTAAATGAACTTAGTTTGTCTTCAATGTCTATTAATGATGATTTTGCTATAATTGATGATAGACTAGCGTACTCTACCGAAGAAAAAGCTAAAGAAATGGCTTCTGATCTTGGTTGCAAAGGAATACATCAGCACGAATTTGAAGGTAAGACTTGGTACATGCCTTGTGAACATCACAGTGTCGATATGTATGGTAAATGCCCTAAAGGATATAAAAAGAAAAATGGTAAGTGCGTTAAAATGGCTGATGTTGGACCAAGAGGTGGTATAAGAAAAAGCCCTAAAGCTCCAAAGCCTGGAACTCCTAATAAAAACCCTAAAGGAAAAGGTACAGCAAAAGGCGATGCTAAAACAACTAGAAGTGCTAAAGTAACACAGAAAGATCGTGCAACTCTACAGAAAAAATCAGATGATTTTAATAAGAGGTACAAGGATAAGTTAGGCTATGGCGTCACTGTGGGCATGCTTTCAGCGGTTTATCAGCGAGGGTTGGGTGCTTTTAATAAGTCTAGTAGCCCGGCTGTTAAAAACGCCTCACAATGGGCTTTTGCTAGAGTTAATGCTTTTTTATATTTAGTGAAAAACGGTAGACCTGAAAACTCTAACTACAAACAGGACAATGATTTATTACCTGCTAAACACCCTAAAAGTTCTAAGTAATGCTGAAGAGAATTAAAAAGTTTATAACACCAAGCAAAACAAGCCCAAAGGGTAGTAGAAGAGGCGGGTGCTTGTGTGCTGATAATACTTATAAAACTAAATGTTGTGACGGAAGTTTAAGAGCACAAGGAATTGGTAATATTTGAAAACGCAAAATTAATTTTTAACACTTATATATTAATATGAATACTAATGATATGATCACTAAAATCAAAGATGTTCTAAACCTTAGCGAGTCAGTTAAGTTGGAACAATTAAAGCTTGAGAACGGAACCGTTCTAGAGGCTGATGAGTTAAAATCTGGGGAAGAGATTTTTATTTTAACAGAGGATGAGAAAGTAGCTTTGCCTGTAGGTGAGTATGAGCTAGAAGACGGCCGTATTTTATCTATTAAAGAAGAAGGTATTATCTCAGAGCTTAAGGAAGAGAAGGAAGAAGAAGAAATGCCCGAAGAAGAAGAAAAAGAAGAAAAAGAAGAAATGGGCTATGCTACTAAAGAAGAGCTTGCTGAGGTTAAAAAGATGGTTGAAGAAATTAAAGCCATGCTTGATCCTAAAGAGGAAAAAGAGGAAAAAGAGGAAATGAGTGCTGACGAACTTGGAAACCTTATGACTGAGGAACTTGCTAAACACGAAAAAACAGAGTTAAGCGAAGTACCAGAAGAAGTACAAGATGAACTAAACCAACCAGCGGCTGAGCCAATCAAGGCTAACCCAGAGGTACAAACAAAACAAAATTTCAAGTTTGCTACAAAAAGAAAACTAAGCACACTTGATAGAGTAATGAACAAAATAATTAACAACTAAATTTATATTAAATGGCTAATCCAACTATTACATCATCCAGTTATGCTGGAGAATTTGCTGGGAAGTACTTAGGTGCTGCCCTATTATCTGCTTCAACATTAGACGCTGGAGCTGTAACAATCTTACCGAACATCAAGTATAAAGCTGCTATGAAAGTAGGTTCTTTTTCAAACTTGGTACGTTCTGCTGATTGTGATTTTGACCCTACTACTTCTGGTATGACTTTAACAGAAAAAGTATTAACACCAACCGAACTACAAGTAAACCTACAAATCTGTAAGAAAGAATTGCATTTGGATTGGGAAGCTGCTCAAATGGGCTTTAGTGCCTTTGACGAGTTACCACCTTTATTTTCTGACTTTGTTATTTCAAGAGTAGCTGCTGAGGTTGCTAACGCAACTGAAACTTCTATCTGGAGTGGTGCTGCTGGAGAAGGTTCTTTCGATGGTTACCTACAAGTATGTTTAGCTGACGGAGATGTAAACGACATTACTGCAAGTGCTATTACTTCTTCAAATGTTATTGCTCAGTTAGGTTCTGTTGTAGATAGTGCAGTTGCTAACTGCCCAGCTATCTTAGGAAAAGAAGATGTAACAATGTATGTTTCACAAAATGTAGCACAAGCTTACATTCGTGCTTTAGGTGGCTTTGCTTCTGGTATTGGTGCTGCTGGTACTGACAGCAAAGGAACACAATGGTACAACGGTGGTGCTTTATCTTTTGAAGGAATCAATATGTTTGTAGCTAAAGGTTTCGGAAGCAACAAAGCGTTATTATCTACTAAGTCAAACTTGTTCTTCGGAACTGGTCTTTTAGATGACAGAAACGAAGTTAAAGTAATCGATATGGCTGACATTGATGGTTCTCAGAATGTTCGTGTAGTAATGCGTTACACTGCTGGGGTACAAATCGGAATAGGAAACGATATCGTACTTTATTCTTAATAAATTAAATTAATCAACATAAATTGGGGTGGGCAAAACTGCCTACCCTTTTTTATTAAATCTAAAAAAATATGGCTTGTGCAATAACAAAAGGTAGAGGGGTTGGATGTAAGACCGCCTTTGCTGGAATTAAAAATATTTACATCTTAGATTATAGTGCTGCCATTGCTGCTTTAGGAGATTCAAGCGGTACTATAACACTACCAACTGACAACTCTGCTGAGTTCTTTAAGTTTGAAGTAAAGGGCGGTTTAAGTTCTTTAGAAACTACTGTAACATCAAGTAGAGAAAACGGAACTACTTTTTATGAAAGTACTTTAAATGTTACCTTTCAACTGTTAGACGTAGCGACACAAGAAGAAATTAAACTATTAAATAGAGGTCGTGCGCATTACGTTGTAGAAATGTACCCAGATGGTGCTGGAAATACTAAGCGTTTATTAGTAGGTAGAGATAATGGTGCTGAGATCACCGGGGGGACAATTGTGACCGGAGCCGCGCCTGGAGATTTACAAGGGTTTACTTTAACTGCGGTTGCAACTGAGGTTTTTCCTCCGTTCTTCTGTACTGAACCAGACGTAAGTGCTGTTACACCGATAACACCAGCATAGTAGTTTATTTATATTTTATGTTTAAAATTAGCCTTTCTTTTTAGAGAGGCTTTTTTTTACGCAAAAAAAATAAGTTTTGTTTATATATTAGTATGAAGATTATAGGAACTAACGGCGATAAAACTTTTAAGGTTATACCACGTCAATTTATTAGCGGTGCAATTACTGTAAACTTAACAAGTGAAAGTACTGGCGCAACTATAAATAAAACACCTACTGCTTCAGAAGATGGCAATTATATGTCATTTGTAGCCGCTTTCGGTACATTAACTGAGGGCGATTTTTATATGCTTGAAGTAAAGAATGGTGCTGCTGTAATTTACAAAGACAAAGTCTTTTGCACAGACCAAACTATTAACCAAGCTAACAACGATTACTATTCTGTAAATAGTGGCGAATACACCACGGAGAATAGCTTTGATAACGATTATATTATTTTATGAATGATTTGAGAATAGTTAATTTAAGCAGTTACACGAGTCCGGAGATTGTAGAAAAGTCTAACAAACAATGGGTGGCTTATGGTAGTGATAACAATTACTTCCAATACCTCATAGACCGTTACAACGGAAGCCCGACAAATAATGCAATTATTAACGGGGTAAGCCAAATGATTTACGGCAAAGGCTTAGATGCTTTAGATAGCAATAGAAAGCCAGATGCTTACGCTAAAATGATTACTTTATTTAAAAAGGATTGTGTGCGTAAGTTGTGTTACGACCTAAAACTTATGGGGCAATGCTCTATTCAAGTTATTTACTCTAAGGATAGAAAAACAATAGCACAAGTAGAACATATCCCGGTTGAGAATTTAAGAGCAGAGAAGTGTGACGAGAAAGGCGAAATAACTGGGTACTATTATAGTGATGACTGGTCTAATGTAAAACCAAGAACAGAACTAAAACGCATACCGGCTTTCGGCTATTCAAACGAAAGTATTGAGATTATTTACGTTAAGCCTTACAGAGCTGGTTATAAGTACTATTCAAGTCCAGACTATCAAGGTGGCTTACAGTACGCTGAGCTAGAAGAGGAGATAAGTAACTACCACTTAAATAACATCCTAAATGGTCTCGCGCCATCAATGTTAATCAACTTTAACAACGGCACCCCAAACGCTGAAGAACGACAAAACTTAGAAAACCGCATCTACTCTAAATTTAGCGGGTCGAGCAACGCTGGTAAGTTCATACTCGCGTTTAACGATAATGCGGAGAGCCAAGCTACAATAGAGCCAATACAGTTAAGTGATGCACACAACCAATACCAATTTTTAAGCGATGAGAGTGGTAAAAAGATAATGGTAGCACACAGAGTTGTTTCTCCTATGCTTTTAGGAATTAAAGACTCTTCTGGTTTGGGTAATAATGCTGAAGAATTACAAACTGCTTCTACACTTATGGACAACACTGTTATAAGGCCGTTCCAACACCTTCTTATTGATGCTTTTGATTCTATATTAGCTTTTAATAATATATCATTAAAACTATATTTTAAAACACTACAACCACTTGAGTTTACTGATCTCGAAAATGTAGAAGATGAAGAAACAAAAGAAGAAGAAACAGGTATTAAGCTAGCAAAGCAAGTTGAAGAAGATACTAAAGTTGCTAAAGCTTTAATTGACTTAGGACAAGACGAGCGTGATCTACTGGAAGACTATGATATTATTGATCAAAGAGAGGTTAATTACGATAAAGAAGACCAGTTTGACACTGTTATAATGGACTTAAATAAAGCTAAAGATCCTAGTTTATTATCTAAAATGTGGAACTTTATTAGCACCGGTAAAGCTAAGCCTTATTCTGAGAGTGAACAGGATGGCAAAAGCAAACAAACAGCAGAAGAAGATAATGTTTTCTTGGTTAGATATATGTACTCTCCTGAGAAATACAGTGATAACTCTAGGAAATTTTGTAAGGAAATGGTTGATGCTAAAAAAGTATATAGAAAAGAGGACATAATTGCCATGGGTGATCTTGTAGTAAATGAAACAAGAATTGATGAAAACGGAGTTGAAAAAGGTTTTGGTAAAGATGGTTCACCGACATATTCTATATGGCTATACAAAGGCGGCCCGAGGTGCCAGCACCGCTGGTTGAGAAAAACCTATGTGACAAAAGAGGGTAGTAAAAGCTTAGGTAAACTATTAACAACTACCGAGGCTAGAAAAAGAGGTTTTAAACCAGAAGCAAATGAGCAAGAAGTTCCCGTTGCTCCTAAGGATATGCCTTTCGCTGGTTACACTGAGGAATATTGGAATAAAATGGGATTTGAAAAATAAAACATGGCAACAGTATTATTTATAAACAGAACAGACTTAGTTAAAAACTCTATTATTGATGGGAATGTTGATACAGATAAGTTCATACAATTTATCAAGGTGGCACAGCAGATTGACATACAAAACTTGTTAGGCACAGACTTATATAATAAGATAGGAGCAGATATTGCTTCAGGCGCGTCAGGCGGCACTGGTTTAACAGGTAATTATTTAGCATTAGTTAATACTTATGTACAACCCACGTTGATCTGGTTTGCTCAGATGAATTATATTCCATTTGCGGCTTACCAGATAAAAAATGGTGGTGTGTTTAAGCACTCAAGCGAAACAGCGCAGAACGTAGATAAAAACGAAGTAGATTACTTGGTATCTAAGGCGAGAGAATACGCTAACTACTATTCTACAAGATTGGTGGATTACCTTAGTTTTAACGATAACTTGTTCCCAGAGTACAACACAAACACAAACGAGGATATTGACCCAGACACAGACACAACCTTTAAAGGCTGGGTACTATGAGATACAAAGTCAAAGAAACAAACCTTAGTAAACTAAAAAAATATATTCTTGAAACTTTAAAAAAGCAAGAGATAAAAAATAAAAAGAATGAGTAACCCTATTTTAGCATTAATACCAAGCGGACAAAAAGCCACAAAGGTATATTCTGTATTACCAAGTGATGGTAGTGTGGATTTTACTTTTGCAAGGACTGGCGATGCTACAAGAGTACGTAAGGATGGACTTATAGAAGCTGTTGCTACAACTGTACCAAGACTTGATTGGCTAAATAGCGATTGCCCTAATTTACTTATAGAACCAATAAGAACAAACAGACAAGTAAGGTCTGAGGAGTTTGACAATGCAGCTTGGACTAAACAACCAGATTTAACAGTAACAGCAAACCAAGTTACAGCACCGAGTGGAGAACTAACAGCAGACAAAATAAAAAGAGGATCAACAGTTGATACTAACAATTATTTGTCGGATGCTGCTAATAAATCTTCTTCTGCTCAGTTAGACGCTTGTACTTCTGTTTTTGTAAAGCAAGGCGAAGGCGATTTTTTTGCATTTAGAGCGCAAGGTGGTTACCCTAATAGAATGGATGCTATTTTTCAATTTAGTAATACAACTTTAACAACAAGTGTGGCTGGTGCAGATTTTACAGTAACGAGTTCTAAAGTAGAAAACTATGGGAATGGATGGTATAGACTTTCTGTTGTTTACAATACGGACGCCGCTTCTACTATTGTAAGTATATTTAGTCCAAGAGGAACGACTGGTTCAGTAGATGCTTCAGACACTTCTACAAGTGCTTTTGTTTATTTGTGGGGTTGTCAAGTCGAGGAAGGCAATAGTTTGACAAGCTATATAGAAACTACAAGTGGAACATCAACAAGAAACGCAGATGTTTGCAATGTTACAACACCAAGCGGAGTGGTAAATATTACAGAAACATTTTCAGACGACACAACAAACGTCATAACAAGCATACCTACAACTTATACAGTAAGCGAGGGTAAAATTAAAAAAGTGATAATGATATGAGTTACGGAAAGATTTACGAAACCACATACTGGGGCAATGGTGCTTTAGATAATACCATAGGTTGGGGAATAGTTTATAGAGATTTTATAGACCCTACAACAGCTTTTGAGATATTAGCTGAAAATGGCGATTACTTACAAACTGAAAATAATAAATTTATAATAATAGAATAAAAATAAAAAAATGGCAAATAAAAAATTTAGTGAATTTGATTTAAAAACCAGCTCTTCGGACGTAGCGTTTGTAGTTGGTTTTAAT
>Ga0181373_1000186_pt1 | contig 15526 bp, 14 predicted proteins | sample LowvirmetaG_3_FD_130159 | JGI IMG/M metagenome (GOLD analysis project Ga0181373, IMG submission 130159) | Marine viral communities from the Subarctic Pacific Ocean - Lowphox_09 viral metaG | ecosystem: Environmental > Aquatic > Marine > Oceanic | place: Subarctic Pacific Ocean | collected... | reverse complement strand
ACTATTTTACTAAATAATTCTACTATCCCTTAAACTTTTTCTAGAATAGGGCAAATATATATATAGTTTAAGGATTTATAGAATTTTTTAGTAAATTAGTAAATAGGGCAAATTAAGCAATATGAAAGTATTAGAAATTATAATAACACAAAATTGAAACGTATATATTCATAATATTAATATATAGGATATATACTATTATGAAAGTATTAGAATTATTTAGTGGAACACATTCTATCGGTGTTGTATGTAAAGAATTAAATTATGATGTTGTTTCAGTTGATAGAGATATTGGATCATCTTGTGAAAAATTAAATCCTGGTTATGTTTCTCTAAATCATATAAAAACTGATATTATGACTTGGGATTATAAAACATTTCCGGAAGGTTCTTTTGATATTGTCACAGCAAGTCCTGTATGCACTTGGTGGAGTCATCTAAGAAAATCTTGGTATGGAAGAAAGATGAAAGGACATAATGAACCTTTTAGTGAAAAATTATTTTTGCAAGATATAGATACTTATGGAAAGCCTATGGTGGATAAAGTATTTGAAATAATAGATTATTTTAAACCTAAATATTGGTGGATTGAAAACCCTAAATCTTCTCAAATGTGGCAATACATAAGAGAGATACGACCACAATATGATAATTATATTCGTTTTGATTATTGTAAATTTAGTGATTTTGGTTATAGGAAGCCTACTACGTTTCTCTCTAACATTCCTAATTTAAAAGATGTAAGATGTAAAAATGATTGTGATCATATGAAAGATAAAAACTTTAAACATTCTACTTTGGCATCTAATAATTCATATTGTATAATCGATGATAAGAAAGTAATTGTAAATACTTCTACAAGAAGAAAGTATTGTAAAGAACATAATATACCAATAGTAAAAAATGGGACAAATAGTAATCGTTTAGAAAGATATAGAATTCCTAAACCATTAATACATCATTTGTTTAATCATTGTGTTTATTCAAATATGTCTTTATGATTTGTTAGTTTAGGAGGAGGCTTCGATTTAGTTTCATATATAGCAATGTAGTCACTCAATTCATCTCTATACCCTTGCTTATCAGTTCCTACTGGTTTAATCAACTTCTCTTTCTTTTCATTCGGTTTTGGAAACTTTAAAAACTTTTTATTTTTATACATATTATTATATTATTGTTATATATAATAAAATGAGTTTGGTCTTTTTAAAGTCATCTGATGATAAACAAGATGGAAGATATAATCCTAATAAACCTTACAGATTTAGTAACTATCTAACGAACCCTTTAACTATACCACCTAACTCTCAGGTTTCTTATGTTTCATCACAATTTCTTATCGATGGTAATGGAATACCCCCTGACGAACCTTCTTGGTTTTCTACTGGTGACACGAATCTAAGCATTTTTGAAATGCCTGTCCTTGCTACTTGGAATAATGCAGAAGCAAGAACAACTGGGGGGTGGAGAGAAATAATTAATCAATTTCCTCTAAGTGCAAATGAATTCGGAATGGATGCAGATTTAACCCCTTTAAGATATATCACGAATGCCGGTGATTCTCCACAAGAAAATAGTAACGTAGCACAAGCAGATTTAGGTTTTAGAGCATTCTACGATTCTATTAATAATATTGTTAGTATGAATACAACGATGAGAACTACACAAGATCAATACAATCTGACTTTTAATTGTTGTAGATCTAATCCTTCTTATTTAGGAAGTGCTTGGAGTGGTGGAGGTGGTGCTACTGTTTCGCCAGGTTTAAATTTTACTAATAAAGTTGATCCTAAATTTCAGGGAGATACTCGTATAAGAAGTTATAACTCACCTAATGGTGCTTCTGTTTTCGCAGGAGGAAATTGTTTTGGTGTAGATGTAGATATTGAAACTAATAACGCTAATGCAAGACCAAATGTTTATGCTGGTGGTGCTAATTACTACAATACTGGTTTTTCTGCTACTCAATTAAATCAAAGTCCTTACGATATAGGAACAGCTAATATTACTACACCCATACCTAGTTTTAATCAAGGAAATTATGGATTTACCGCCTCTACCGTAGGTATTAAAAGATGCGTTGGTGATTTTACTCCTTCGAGTGACCCACAACAGAGTAACGGAGGAGGTCATCAAACAATAGGACATTTAGAAAGTGGTGGTTATGTTATATATGGTGCTACGAATATTAGACAATTACAAGCAAACTCAATTTATACTGCTACTACATCTACAAAAGAAGGTTTCACTGGTTGGACTCCTCAATTCGTAGGTTTACATTCTATACCATATATACAACAGAGAGGTTTTGATGAGGCAGTTAGAAGTGGTGTATCAAGTTCAACAGCAAGAGATTTTTTCACTCAAACCGAAAATTGGTTAAAATTGTGCGATTTAAATAAATCTAGTTCTGCTATTGAACCGGAAGGTGCTGATGCTCGTTATTTAATTGGTTTAGATATATTACCTGAGGGAGATGCCCCTAATGTAGATTTAGTTGCAAGACCAAAAATATTAGATACTATTTCAGGAACTATTCGAAACAGTAAATATAAGAGTATCGGTCTGTCTAATACAGGGTTAAGTTTATTATCACTCTCAAAAGGTATTAATACCGCTTGTAACCCTCCTTATGTATTTTCAACTGATCAGTATTCTATTAATACTTATGATACTGACCCTGCTAGAATTGCCTCTATGCTTTTTTTTAGATTCAGATGGGTAAATAAGAATCAGATTGATATTGAATTTACTTTGTCTGTTGATGGTTACGCAGGAACTTATAATAATTATACTGATGAACCTTACGCCCCTTCTGAAAGGGCTTCTTTAAGTGATGATGGTGGTGTTGCTGGTATTCAAAGAGAAGTCAGATTAGACGATACAACAAATGGCTCGATAGAAAATATTGGAGATGATACGATAGATTTCTTTGATAGTGGTGGTGCAGGAGCACCTTATAACCCTAACGAAGCGTATGATATTGTTTTTGTAGCGAAAGAGAATACGAACGCAATTCTTGTATTTAATGAATTTCAATTCGAACAGAGTGGAACTCTTATGTATGATAGGTTAGGAATTCAAACAAGTAATGATGGAGTTATTTGGACTAATATAGCACAGAATGGCTTTCAGAGAATGAATAGTCCATTTTCACCCCAAGATTCAACAGACCCCAATGATAGAACTTTATTTAATAATGGTTCGTGGGATGACCCTGAATCAAACGGAGGATGGGTATTACCAAGAGATTTATCAAGATTTAGCACATTAGGAGGAGGAGTAGGAATGGAATATAATTTCGGTGCTAGATATGTTAAATTTAAATTTATTAGTGACGGTAATCCAAGCGAATTAGGGTGGAATATTCAACTTACATCATCAGCTGCACTTACTGTTGAAAATGACCCACGAGATAGATGGTGTCTTCTAGGTTCTATGACTGTTGATGATGAGTTATTCGGTAATAAAGAATATTATATCCCTACTTTTATGGGTGATATGGGTTTAGTATCTTATCCTTTGGCGAATTCTTTTTCTGCTGATGAATATAGAATGCTTTCAAAAGGATATTTTGATGTGAGACAAACAAACCGATATTTTCAAGACAACAATAACGGAGGAGTAAGAGATTATGCACCTTTTTCATCTGAAAACCCTTACTTTGCTGGTTTCGATAGTTTAGGAGTTTGGGTTCTCAATGAATCTTTACCAACTGACCCTGATAATACAAGTCAAGCATTAATTAATGTTTCTTGGAACGATGATGTAACTCCTTTTAATAATGAAGGATTACTAGATTGTGATACTCGTTTATGGTTAGGAAGTCCTATTGAAGATCCACAAACAGACGATTTTTATAGGAAAACTAATGGGCTTCCTGCTTGGTTAGACGAACAACCTAGATTAGAACTTGCTTATGTTTTTGGATTACTTAAAAGACAAGATCCGGAGCAACCGGTCGTATTAAATGTTCTTGTAGATCCTACAAAACCAACTGGATTTGAAAACTCTGTTTTAGGTGCTAATGATATTGATGCAACAAACGAAGCATTTTCGAATCACGTTCAGATTACTAATCTACCAATTCAATCTAGTAGTGGTGTTGTATCTAGTGTTACAAAAACAATATATATTGTAAATAGTTTATGTATACACGATACTCACGATACAAGCGAATATAGATATTATTGTCATCAAGCACCTAATCAGATATGGATTGATTTGAATAACTTGGAAAGTATCCAATTGAATAAATTAGATGTATTAATAGCACAAGACAATAACACAGAACAGAAAAATTTAATCGGTGAAAGTCAAATCGTAATTATGTTTAGACAAAAGGAAACAGGAATATTACCTAATACAATTCCAGGAAACTCTACATCAATGACAAGAACTTATTAGAACCTTTAAAAAAGGTTAGTCCAAAGGGGTTATGGGGAATCTCCCCACCCATTTCTCTCTATTTTATTTTTTAGAATTAAATTTTTAGTTAAAAAAAATAAAAATATTTTATTAAGATATATATATTATAGAAATGAGTTTAGCAGATGAATTCGAAAGTGAAGAAGTCAGGGCATCTATCCCTAGTCGTTCCTCTTATGCCCCTTCGGACAAGCAGAAATCATATTTCGCAGGTGACACGTTGAGATTTCATATTCCGGCATTTCAGTCCTTTTTGGATCCAAGAATGACAACCTTGAATATGAAAATTAAAGTAACCGATGCGAAATCATTAGTTCGTTTTTCTAATAAATGTGGTTTACATTCGATTATTGACAACTTGCGAATATATGATGCTAATACTAACCTACAACTTGAAACTCTACAAAACTACGCAGAAATGGCTCAAAAATTCCATTTGTATAGCGAAAATCAATCTATCCGAAACAAAAGGGGATTAATTGAGGGTATGGAATATACTTCTAGGAACTTCGATGGTGAATATTATGACAACTTACCGGCTCGTAACTGCGACCAATCCCAATTGTTTAATCACGGATACAAAACAGGTTCTGATGCTACTTATTCAGTAGATGCCTCCTTTGGTGCTGACCCCAATACTGTCGAGGTTGCAATCCATCTTTATAGTGGTATTTTAGGTGCTTTATCTAATAAAATGTTTCCTGCGATTATATGTAACGGACTTCGAATTGAGGTAGATACAAATATTCCTGAAAAATGTTTAGAAGCTTGGACTTTGGAAGGTTGTGTTGATAATGATGGTGAAATTTTCCCTTCTGATTTTGGTGCTGGTGATTCTTGTCGTTTTGGTATTATTGAACCTACCCCTCTTTCTGCTACACCCTTAACCTCTATTAAACTTTACACAGAGAAACAAGCAGGGTTCGATCAAAACCCCACTGCTACTAACTTTCCTACTCAACAAGCAGTCACTGATGGCGTAAGTGTTGTTAAAAATCAACTTGTAGGAGCAGTCAATCTTATACCTGGTAATGACCTTTATGGATGGACGAACGCTTCTCCTCCTGTTTGGACTAAAATGGGAACAATTGAGAGTGTTTCTTGTAATGCTGGGGAAGATGCTGGTGGTGAGGTTGCAGTAACCGTTAATTTCGTTGCTGACCCTGCTAATGCTAATGGTAATTTGTTTGAGGGTGGTGCTGGACGTGATAGTGCAGGTGCGGTTCAAGACCGTAAAAATAACACTTGCGGAGTTAGAGAAGCAGACCTATTTAGTGGTAATACACCAAAAATTGTTATTAGTGACCTTCAATTTATCGTCAAGACCGCACAACCCCCTCAATCATATATTAATTCTATGATGAAACAACTAGCAAGTTCGGAAGGTATTAAATACGATTACCTTACTTTGGATACTTACCGAAACAACGTTCTAGGTGGTGAGAGGGTAGTTCAACTAAATATACCTACTCTAAATCATCGTGCCACTTCTATTATGACTTTACCAGTAGATAATTCTAAGGCAAATGCTTTACAACACGCAAATTTGGATACTGTAATCGATTTTGCTAAAAACTATAACTATCTGATTGATAATAAACTACAACCTACAAGGAGAGTAAGACTTTCTCAACTATCTCAGACTGTTCCTAAAACAGAACAAGTTGCTCTTTTCGAATGGGAGAAATCTTTGAGTGCAGTTAAAATTCATCCTAAGAATCTAGATTATCAAGAGAAAAACTTTGCTTTCGGTAGGCATCTATCTAGATATGGTGGCGTTTATAATCTTGCCGAAACTGGTAATGCTTCTCTTCGTGTTGAATATGATACTCTAACGGATAAGAATAAATTGATGGTTACTTATATAGGAGGATTAAGAAGGCTGGTTGTCAATAAAGACGGTAGGTATGTCGAAACGTGAATAGTTAATATAATATTTAAATTTTTAATTTTTATAAATGTATATATATAATAATTAACTATGGAGTCTAGACGTGAATTGTTACAGATACAGCCTACTAATCTCGGTGCTGGGGGTGTATTTGCCCCTTCTAGAAATGGTTTACAACAGATTACTTTTCAAATCCCTAAACTGCCTCGTGTTATGATTGGTAGGACTTTAAGGATTTCAGGTAAATTCGGTGTTTTTAAAGCAAGTAACGCAAAACCTTCGAATGCTACAAATTACCTTGTCGAAAATCCCACTGACAACGCTTTTACGATTGACGGAAGAATTGGTGTATCTTCGTGTATAGATACTCTTTCTATTCAAAACCTAAGAGGTGCATCTTATAGTCTAGTCAAAAACTATAATCGTCTTTGTTCTTCTATTGTTCCTCTTAATCAATCTTTCGCTAATTATATAAATGGTGTTGATGATGAGTTCGGACAAGGTAAACAAATCACACAAGCTAAACGATGTGATAAAGATTTCGACTTTGCTCTTCCTCTTCTTGATGGATTTCTCCAAGCAGATCCTATCGATATGTATTTGACCGAAGGTTTAGCGATTACTTTGACTCTTGCCCCTGACAACTTTGTTATTAATAACGTTTATTGGAGAAACCAAAATGCTACTGTTCCACAAGGTGCATACTATCAAATTAGCGATGTTGTGTTAAGTGTCGAAACTGAAATCCCTGATGAAATGGGACAAAAAGCGATGATGATGAATAGAAAAGGATTGATGACATTTAAGACATATTCTTCGTTTTATAATGTTGTTGTATCGAATCAACACAATCTTTCGTTCTTGTTTAATACTAGAAATACTACTGCTCTTGTTGGCAACTTGATTCCTAGTGAATGGTTAAACAACTATCAATATAATAGTTCCTCTACTCCTCAATTGCTTTACAAAAATGGGGCTGGTGTTCTAAATAACAATATGAGAATGAATGCTTTTACTTATCAGAAATCAGGTATACGTCTTCCTTATGATTTTGAAATTAAGAGTGAAGAAACACAAAATGAAGGAACTGCGGATAGTGTTAAAAATCTCACAGAACTCGAAGCAATCCGAGATGGTTGGAAGGCATACAACTTTTATAAATCTCTTGAAACAGAATTATCTAATCCTTTGAGTGACACTGAACCTAATAAATTTGATAGATCTAAATATGCTATTAATTTCCAAGATAAGGAAAACGCATATATGCTTGGTGTATCTTATGATAAACTTGGTTCAGGTGTGGATTATCGAAACGAAACATTTTCTCTTCGTATTCAATCTAGGTTACCTGCCGATCAAGTTTTCGAACCTCATTCACTTTATCTATTCGTTCAAGCAGAAAATCAAATTGTATTCGATAATGGAAGTGTAACTGTATTGAGTTAAATTTTTTTTAATTAAATTTTTATATAATATAGAATATATAATATATAAAAATGGACTTACCTGAGGTTTTAAAGACACAACCACTTTCTAGACCTGTTAATCAAGAATGCTCTACGGATATTTTACAACCTACTACTTTCTCTCAATCACAAGCAAAATTTATTTTTGAAAAGAAGGGAATATTAGATAGTAATAGTAAATTACATCTTTCTCAGATTGTAGTAAATAGTGATCGCCCTACTACTGATACTAATTCTTTTTGTCCTACTTCTACCGGTGCTTTGGGGATGATTAGACGTGCTTATCTAACTGTTGGTGGTCGTGAAGTTTCGGATTTACAAGAATGCGGACAGTGGAACACTTGGAAACGTCACCATTATTCTAACGAATATAAGAAAGGTGTTGCAACTCCCCATCAAGCAGGTAATGATGTATATGTTGGTTCTGCTTCTAAATTACCTGATACTAACGACAACCAAACATCGAAAAATGCTCGTGGGTGGCAACCACCTTACGGAACTATTGGACGTGAATCTAGTGAATATGGTATTAACTTGACGACTTCTACCGAATCATTTAATACTTATGGTGTTCCTGTAAGTGCAAGAACAGATACCACTGATGCTCCTAAACGATTGATTCCTTATGACCCTTCAAAAGCACCTGGTTTTTTGATTGAATTAGGACAACTTTGCCCTGTTCTGATTGGTCTTCAATTGCCTCTTTTTGCTATTAATCAAGAAGTAGCACTCCACGTTGAATTCGCACCTGACACTTGGGGTCATCGTTTTATGTATAATGCTATTGATGCTTCTTCTTCTGCTGTTAATAAAAATAGTCTTAAATCTACTATTCTTGAAGAAGAATGTTTTATCGTTATGGATACTTTGTTTTATCCTGGACTTATGGAAGACATACACGATCAGATTATGACAAAAGGAGGTTATTCTATTCCTTATGATGATGTTATTACTCAAACTAACTTTTTGAAATACACAGTAGCAGAAGGTGAAACTCAACGAGATCTACAAATTCCGTTGAGTGGTAAGAGAGTGAAACGAATTGTCTGTCAGAAACAACAAGACCAAGAAAGCGTGGTTACTGCTTTGAATTGCGGTTTTTATAATTCTTATGCATTAAGAAAAGGACAATCTTACAACTATCGAATTGATAGTAATAATGTATATTCTTTGCCTTTGAAAAATACCGCTCTTCAACGAACCGAAACAGATGAGGTTGAGGGTATTCCTATGGTTTTGAATAGTGCCCTTTATTCATTCAATAATCAATCTTTACCCACAGGTCAAATTGCAGCACCTAATGATTTTAATGTAACTGATAGAGATACTAATTCTCATATTCAACACAACGATGCAGGAACTCAATACTGGACTGGATTGAAAATTGAGAACCAAATGGGAGCAGGTCACCTTATGGGTATTCAACCTGTTATATATTCTGAACGTTCTGAACTAACTCAATATGATCCTAGCGATGCTATTGTTCCTGATACTACTACTGAAAGTCAACGTGTCGTGAGGTTCTTTTGTCTATACCAAAAGGTTATGAATATTAGAGGAGGACTTGTTGAGGTGCTAGATTAGGCATCGTAGTTTTTTACAATCTTTTATCTTTATAGATATAAATGAGTTCTATGCCTTTGAGAGGTGGTAATATATCATTTAAAAATGATGACGATTACGAAACAACAGAAGAGATTTGGAAAATGGTTTATCCGTATATGAAAAATTATGTTTCTCTCTATGAACCTTTTTATTGTTCAGGAAAATCAGGAAAAATATTAGAATCATTTGGTTTAAATGTAATACATCAGGACGAAGATTTCTTTACGAATTATATGAGACACGACTACGATTTGATTGCGTCTAACCCCCCTTTTAGTATTAAGAAGAAAGTCTTTGATATGTTACATAAAATAAATAAACCGTTCATAATGATTTCCCCTGTTTCTCTCATTACTAAATTATTTTTTAGAGAGAAATATGAAGATGAAGATATTACTTTACTTATACCTCAACGCAGATTACAATTCAGTAAGAAAGGTGATGATCTAAATCGATGTTGGTTCGATTGTGTGTTTGTATGTTACAATCTCGGTTTAGAAAAACAAATTATCTTTTTATAATATAAATGTCAAGTAAAGATAAAGATACTGGATTGCCTAAGAAGTATGTTCCTAAATCATTAACTCCTTCTCAAAAAGCAAAACAAGTTAAGAGTATAAGAGAGAAACGAGATAGACCCAAATTAAAAGGTGTCAAATCGAAAGAATCGAAATGGACTAAAAAAGCCAAAGACTATTTCAAAGGGAATACATCTATATCTAATATTGCTAAAACTTTAAAGGTTAGTCCTAAGGGATTAAACGAGATTATAAAAAAAGGTGAAGGTGCATATTACTCTGCTGGTTCAAGACCTAATGTATCTGCTAGGCAATGGGGTTTGGCAAGATTATTTTCAACGCTGTTTGGTGGTGCTGCACGCAAAGTTGACCGAGCGATTGTTGAAAAATATAAAATACCTTTATTGCGTTAATTTATATATTATATAATAATGTTAAGTAATATATAAAATACAATGCCTTACAAAATCGAAAAAGACGAAGAATCAGGCAAGTTCAAGCTCTACAACAAGGACAAAAAGACTTACGCTAAAAGAATGTTCGCAACTAAGGAAACGGCTCAGAAAATGGCGGATAGATACACAGAATTCGCTCACAGCAGGAAAAAACCAAAGGTGAAGGAAGAACCAAAGGAGGATTAAATCATTTCCCATTCGTATAACTGATCTAGAAACTCGTCAGTATCGTATAGTTTTTCTTCTGTTATAAATTTAAAATATGAACGTTGAACTCGTTTTAGGTTTCTTTTATATCTCTTTTTATTTCGTTTACTCTTATGCGAATAGTATATTGCGGTTTTTTCTTCTTGTATCTGTGGTAAGGTGGGGGAAAAAGAACTACGATAAGTATTTTCATTAATCATATTTATATTCTCTCTATAAAATAAAAATGGCAAAATATAGTAAGACCGAATATAAATTCGTTAAGTTTGAAAAGTCAGACCGTAAAGGTAAGAAATATAATGCTGTTTTAGAAAACAAAGAAACAAAACGACAAGTGAGAGTCCCATTTGGTGCAATAAAACCTGATGGAACTCCTTACCCACAATACAAGGATTCAACTGGAATAGGAGCATTTTCGAAATCCGATACAATGGATAAAAATCGAAAACGATTATATAGACAAAGACACTCAAAGGAAAAACCTTCATTCAAGGAGTTTTATAGTCCAGGATTTTTTAGTTGGCGTTATTTATGGACTTAAAAGCGTCTATATTGACTAATTCATTTCTCTCAATAAATAAAATGGAAGAGTGGAAAAAGTTTGATAAATATTTAATTTCTAATTTAGGTAGGGTGATGAATGGCAAGACAGGTAGAATATTAAAACCAAATGACGATAAGCGAGGATATTTAAAATGCTGTATATCGATTGATGGAATTGTTAAAACATATAAAGTTCATCAACTAGTAGCATTATGTTTTATAGGTGAAAGACCTTTTGATAATGACAATATGGAATTTATGCATATAGACCATATTGATAGAAATAAATATAATAACAGTGCATCTAATCTCAGATATGTTACACGAAAGGAAAATGCAAGAAATACGGATCATTATCGCCACGATATAGAGGAAACAGATCCAAAACTAAGACGAAAATTATTAAGTAAAAAAAGAAAAATATGTAGCAATAATATAAATGAATATGAGTAGTTCTCCTACATTATTTTCAGGTTCAACTAAAATTGAAGATTGTCCTAGTTTAGAAGAAAGTTGTATTGATTATATCGTTTCTCTCTGTGTTATTGGTTCAGCATTTCTTATATCGGAAGTTTTACCATTTTTGAAACAGACAGAAGGTAATTCTTTGAGTGATTGCTTAATAAAAACATTTCAGACTAGCGAATGCTGTTTATCTAAGATAATTGAATGTTTAAAAGGTGATAAGGAAAAAGAAGATGAGAGTATAGAAGTAACTACAAAATTAAATACGAAACAAGAGCAGGATATGAAGAACTCTATCAATATAAATATAGGAGACGTTAAACAACAAACATAATTAGATAATTATTAATTTATTTGTATAATTATATAATAATGTTAGGAATTGGAGCATACGCTGATGGTTCACGCCTAATTGATGATAATATCAGGTCTTTCAAAGGTCTAAGACAAGAAACAGAAAACTTAAATAAGAAACTACAATCAGATGCCGGTCAGAAAGCAGACCTAGATACGTTGAGAGATATAGGTCAGGAGATGGCATTTACACAAGGTAAAAAAATGTTTTCTAAATATGGTTCTAAAATATATAGCGGAAAAATTCCCTTTTCAGATGGTTTATCGATTGAAGATTTAGATAAACAAGCAGGTAAAGGTTTAGATAGTGTATTAGACCGTGCTTTTGATGCTGGTAAAAATATTCCTGCTCCACTAGGACAAGATTCGAATATTGCCGTAAATGATGTAAACACTTTAAACACTTCTATAAATGCCCCTGAGATTGATAGTTCCGTGTCTTTTCAAACCTCATCAGTAGATAAACCTGCCATAGGTGGAACAGATGAAGTTAATATCGTTAAATCTTCTTCGAGTGAAGTTGAAATGGCAGAAGGTGTAGGAAAGAATGTTGAAATGGATGTTATGGGAGATAGTAAAATTACCCCTACAACAAGTTCATCGTTTGATGATGTCGAAACAACCGAACCTGAGGGTGTTAATCTCGTGGGTGAGGGAACAACCACACTAAAAAGTGATGTAGGTGAAGTTGCCGAAGCAGGAGCAGATGTAGCAGAAGGTTTAGGGGCAGATGTTGCAACAGAGGAGGGATTACAAGCAGGAGCAGGAGTTTTAGCATCTACCGGTATTCTTGCCCCACTTGCTGGTGCTGTTGAAGTTGGTGCAGATATTTTTGCTTTATACGAAGCTGGTAAATCGATAGGGGATTGGTTCTCACGTGATATTTTACACCAAACCGCTCCTGCTGATGTCCCCCAAGCAACTTTGCCATCAGCACCTACAACCCTAGCACAAAAAGGTTTTCTAGTTACTCCAAGTGTGGATACATACGACCTTCCACATAGCACAGTTGGAAGTAATTGGTAAGATAATATCCCCTGTTATAACAATATATTATATCCGTAAAATGATTTAAAAATATATATTGTTATAATAATATATATTATGACTATTGCGAGTTCTAACCAGCCTATTAAAATTCCGGTATTTAAAGGTCTATTTTCTAACATCTCAAAACAAAAACCTATATATGTAGGATCTGATGTTTTATCTAAACCAAACAATTTATTCGAATATATACAAGAAGATTTACCCACTAGACCATTTATCGATTTAGATGCTGATGATTCATCTTATACAGACCAATCAGAATTTCAAGAAACTCACGATGTCATATTAGGTATATTAGAAAATCACGAATTATTTAGTGATTGGTCTATTATAGAAGCGTCACTTTTCAATTCTCAGAATTGGAGGAAAGACCCTAAAACTTGGACTGAGTATTTACATAATACGAAACCTAAATTATCATATAGATTAACTTGTCCTAATTTAATCGCTAATAATATGAAAGATCTCAAAGAATATATTGAAGAAGTTATTGAACCACAAATGGAAAATATGCTAGGTGAGTATATGAAAAAGGTAAAGATTGATTACAGTGTATATAGCACACGTAAATTTAGTTGTGTGAATAATTTTAAACACCCTCAACAATCCGAAAGGATTAGGCGATTAGTCAAGGGAAGTATTGAAGATACATATATTCAAGGATTAAGCGGAAAAGAAGAAACAATCGAACTTCTTTCTGAATCAGAAGAGGAAGAGGAAGAAGAAAAACAACCTGAACCCAAGCCTCAACCCAAACCTAAACCGTTGAAAAAGGTTACTCCAAAAGCGTCGCAAGGCAAGACCCTTACTAAGAGGAAAGTTCCCTTAAATGAAACAGAGACTTATTCATTACAAGATAAACACGTCGATTTGTTAATGGGTTATATGAAAAACCCTAATACCATCACATTTAAAGATTTTGTAAATGTAGGTCTTGTATTGAAAAATAATGATTACCCCTTAAAACTTTTTTATGATTGGGGACAACTCAACGATAGATGGAAAAAAGAAAATGGAAAGAACTCCCCTGCTTGTTGGGATGGATTTCACAGTAGACATTACCCTTTCGAAGTGATATATAAAATAGCAAAAGAACACTCACCGGAAAAATGGAAGGAATGGAAACTAAAACATTTATCTACAAACAATACTATACCTGTTGCCGATTTGAAGAAGGGTGAGAATTCAGTATTGAAACACATCTTACCGGAACTAAGAAAAAAAGTAAAATACACACAAAAACGATTTTACATTTTGAACGATTTTAATTTATGGATCAGAAGTGATAATTGCACTTATCTACTCGTTACAACAATTCATAAATACATCGATAATAGTATTGCGAAAATAGCATTAGATTTAGATCGTGATGACTTACACGAAGAGGAAAGAAAAAGATTAAGAGAAGAACGTGATAGTTACACCTCACAATATAAATCAACTAACAAGTCTAGTTTTACATCACAAATAGAAAAACAACTCAAAACAGTATTACACGATGTTACATTCTACGAAAAACTAGATAGTCAAGATGGTATTATTGCGTTTAAAAATGGTGTATATGATTTAGAAATGGGACAATTAAGAGATATATTTTCAACTGATTACCTATCTGAAACATTAGATTATAACTATATCGAATCAACCGAAGAAGATAGGAACGCAGTGAAACAAGATTTATTAAAGATATGTAACAACAACCCTCAACATTTAGAATATTACTTATCTATAATCGGACAGTCATTTACAGGGTTGGCACACAAAGAAAAATCATTATATTTTATGATTGGTGAAGGAGGTAATAATGGTAAAACAACATTCTTCGAGAATCTAGTTAATATTATGCCTATATATGCGTATAAAACTGATAGTGAGTTGATAGAAAAATACGGTAAAGATACACATAAATACATAGCACAATTGAAAGGAAAAAGATTTGTATATTGTGATGAATTAGATAAAAGAAACCCATTACACGAAAAGAGATTAAAATTGTTAGGTGAAGGCAGTTCATTACCTTATAAAGTTATGTATGGTGAAAGCACAAGATTACTAACTAAATTTAAATTGTTTATGAATACAAATCACGAACCTATATTTACGACTGACGGAGGATTGCGTAACCGTGTAAGAGTCTTGAAATTTGATAGTAAGTTCGATAAAGAATACGATGAAGACAATCCTGAGGAGTTAGAGTTTTGTGTTGATATAAATATTAATGAACGTTGGCAAAACGAACATAAGAACGCTATTATTGATCTTGTAATTGAATATGCTAAATCGTATTATGATGATGGATTTAAACTAAAACCTTATCCTGATGATTTCCAAAAAGAACGTGACGAGTTACTAACATCAAATGACACTGTTAAGTTATGGTTTGATGAAAAATTTGTGCGTGAACCTACGGAAAAAATAGCATTAAAAGATGTTATGAGATATTATGATTTGAGTAAGAAGAAAGATGAAAAGGGCAAAATTAAAGATTGTAAAACAGACTTGAAATCAATTGGTTTCAAATATGATAGTCAGTTGTATATTCGT
>Ga0181373_1000182_pt1 | contig 15658 bp, 21 predicted proteins | sample LowvirmetaG_3_FD_130159 | JGI IMG/M metagenome (GOLD analysis project Ga0181373, IMG submission 130159) | Marine viral communities from the Subarctic Pacific Ocean - Lowphox_09 viral metaG | ecosystem: Environmental > Aquatic > Marine > Oceanic | place: Subarctic Pacific Ocean | collected... | reverse complement strand
ATTCCATCATAAAATGGATTTGAAAATGCTTGACCTAAATTAGATATAAAAGGATTGAAAGGATCAAGATTTTGCATCTCAATATAATCATTAGTTTTTTCTACGCCATATTGTGTTTGTGATAATAGATTTAAAGATGCTGATACCTTTCCTGCTACTTCTAATGATGGATAGCTATATGTTTCATTAGTATTTGGATCACTAATTGGATTACCTTGATAATCAACAATAGTAAAAGTGCCATCTGCTAATTGTTTTGTAAGGAATATATTGGGAACTGTTACATCAGGAGTAACTATTTTTGATGGGAACTGTTCAGGATTTTGTCCTTCGTTAGTATAGTTAGAGTATATATTTAAAGCCTCAACTAACTCTGATCTTTGATTAACTTCATTAATAGCATTGGCTTCAGCTTCTATTGGATTTTGACCTGCGTTAATATTATTAGCAGTTTTTAATTTAACTAAATTTACTAATTTAATAAGATCATTTTGAGGTGCACCTTGTGCTTGACCTCTTTGTAAAGCATTGTAAAAATCTCTTGTTGTATTTAATTGTTCTGATGCTTTTAAATTTTGAGCTTCTTGTGAATACTGACGACCAGCAGCTATTTGACCAAAGGCAGCTTCAGCAGGGGCAAAACCAAACTCCCCTATAATTTCCATAGCTACATCGCCAACTCTTATTTCTTCTCCTTCTTCTAAGGTAGCAAGTTGTGCAAAGTATTCACCACCACCACCTAAAGTACCTTGTATTGCAGGTTGAGTAACTAATGAGTTCATTGCTTGTCTAGCAAAAATATTAGATATGGCTTTAGGTGCCATTAATTTAGTAGCAAACCCAAAAGATAAACCATCAAAAGAACCTATGATTGCACCTCTAGTTCTTGCATACTTTTCAGCTTCTGATACTAGCTCTGTATCACTCATGTACCTAGCAACTGATTCAGGATCACTAGGATTCATGCCTTTCTTTACCATGTACTCAGTAAAAGAATGTGCTGCATCTACAGAACCAGATGTAATACCTGTTGCTGCTGCACCTGCTAATGGACCTAAAACTGCTGTAGTCAACACACCAGCAGCTAAACTCTTAGACATAGGTGCTAAACTTGTAGCTGTTACTTGACCTATTAAATTAAAAGGATCAGACTTAAAAGTTTCAAATGCTTCACCTGCACTTTCAGCTTCTGCTAATTGATTAAAAGAATCTGAGTAAACTATTTGATCTTGAAACTGTTGACTTTGATTTATGGTATCAATTTTTTGTTGAACAGTTTTTTCTAAACCTTGTCTTTCTTCTACTTGATCTTTTATAAAATTAAATGATGGGTCTCTTGTTGTAAATCTAGTTTCTCTTGTTACATCTTGTAAAATTTCTTCAGCAGTTTTATCTTCACCTTCTATTTTTTTTCTTAAAAATTCAACTCTATCTTTTTGTTCTGTATTAAGATTAGGTAGTCCTTGTAAAATTTGTAGTTCTTTTGTAGCATCAGCATATTCAGGTGCTACTTCATAAAGTTCTTTTTGTGCTGGAGTTTGAACAAACTCCCTAGAAAAACTACTTCTTGCTATATCAAACAATGAACTGCGTTCTATATCTTCATCATCTATAAAGTCTGTTTCTAATGGAGATACTTCAGGCTCAGGCTGATTGTATTGATTTAAAAATTTTTCTTTTTCTACAAGATAATTATCATCAGTTACATAATCAGGTAACTTATGTACTAGACCATCATCTGTTGTAACATATTTAGCCACTTATGCTCTCTAATACATCATTAAAATCTCTAACAGAACTTTGAATAATACCGCCTGTTTGTTTTCTTTGTGGATTTATTTGTTGACTTGCTCTGTATTGTTGAATTAATGCAACCTTCTTATCTCTTGCTTCTTTTGCAACTTTAGCTTGAGCCTCTTGATAACTCATACCACCTGCAACGAGAGCTATTACAGCCATACTATCTATATCTTCTTCAGTTAAAATATCTGCTATATCTGAAGCCATACCTCTTTGCACAGTTGGTTGTTTTTCCGAAGCTAAATTAATTAATTTAACAGCATCTATTTCATCTCCGTATATTGGATTACCCTTTTCATCATTACCTATTACTTTATAAATATCAAAAGATTTAGGATCACCATATACACCAGCTTTTATTTCTTCAGCTATTTGACCTAAAGGACTTAATTTATCTCCAAGACCTCTCATATATTCTGCTGTTGCAGCTTCTTTTTCTGCTTTTAGTTTTAATTCAGTAGCTTTAGCTAAATCATCTCGTTGTGCTTTTTCAAATCCAGATTGAGCTACAAGACCTTCAATCTGCGTTTTAGCTATTTTATCTTCTTGTTTTTGTAACGATGCTTCAGTTTTGCCAATGCTATCTATTAATCTGTTCATGTTTGCACCTATCTGCTCTGGTGTAGCAGAAGTACCAACAGCTATACCTGCTTGTAATAGATTAAGACCGCCCATAAGTTTTTTTTGTTTGTCTAACTTTTTAGGCATTAACTCTGATTGCATTTTGTAATATTCTTCTAATGCTTTTTGAGTTTCACTTTTTTCTCTAAAGTATCCTCGTTCATCTTCTTCTGTTTCAGGATCATCTTCTCTAAATGTAAACCCATACATTCCATACGGATCAAATGGCACAGTCATTCCTGATTTCATCCTTACAGGTTCTTGAGCCATTGGTGGCATAACAGGATTGGAGGATAAGCTCTGCGAAGATACTATATCTGCTATACCACCACTCGGCATATTGGTAGGTTGCATGGACATCATCATTTCCTCACGCATCGTTGGTCTTGGTGGTGTCTTTTCGTTTGCTGCCATACGACCTTCATAATCCTCACGCATTTTAGTTCTGCGTTGAATCTCTGACATAACTAAATACTGTGGAAAATTACCACTAGGATTAGACATTTCTTGTTGAAGTCTATCGTCTGGTACTGATTTTAAATTATCTTCTAGTTGTATTATATTCATCTATTAACCCGTTAATATTTATCTACCACCACCGCCTAAGGCTTGATAAAGTCCTAAGCCACCTAATCCAAGTCCTAACAACTGCTGTGTTGTACTAGGTCTAGGTTGATATTGTGAAACTTGTGTGCCCGGAGTTACAGGTAAGCCCTGTAATATCTGACTGTAAAATCCAAGCTGTTGTCTTGGGAAGGCTACTTGGTTTAAGAAGTCTTGATAACCAATGTCAAGTCCTGCTTGTCTAAAGTTTCTAGCAGTTTCTTGTGCTTCTTGTGCTGCTCTTAATCTATCAAAAGCTAATTGCTGTTGCATCGGTCCTTGTTTTGCAAGAAGTTCCGCAGAAGCTAATCTTCTTTGTGCATCAGCTTGTTGTTGTCTTAATCTAGCTGCTCTATCTCTTTCAAACTGTTGTTGTGCTTGTGCAAAAGAATCTCTTAATCCTCTAGCTTGTATATCTCCTTTTTGCTGTGCAAGATTTCTTTGTCGTTCTGCTTGTAAGATTGCTTCACGATATCCACCTAATCCACCTGCTTGTGTTGCTTGAGATTCAATTTGTTGACCAGTAATATCTGATGCTCTCTGTGCTTCTCTTTTTTCTATATCAGTTACAAGTTGTTGAAATGGGTCCATATACATAGATGCTATGCCTTGAGCTTCATCTCCTGTTCCAACTGTATCTAAAAAAGTAGGAACTGTTGTAGTCGATGGCATACCTTGTTCGTATAAACCACCAACATCTCTGGCAATTATAGAAGCATCTCTAGTTTCTTGAGGTCCTGTAGATAAACCTAAAGCAGTCTGTCTGCCTAATACCCTTTGTGCATTAGAACTTAAAGGTGCTAATCTTTGACCTGTATAAGTTCTGTAAGGCTGTAAAGACTCAGCTTCAGACCTTTGCATAAGCCTAGTGAAATATGGCTCTGCATACTCAGGTAAATTAGTTTGTGTTACTGTTGATTGTGTTGTTTGTGGACCACCGCCACCGCCACCTTTACTCATTATTAAACCTCTTTTCAAATACTGTGTAAGCCTTGTTCCAACCTGACTTACCTAACCATTTCCAAAAACCAAATCTAGCAGTGCACTCTATACCACCACATTTATTGTCTATAGCCCATGCCTCTGCTTTCTTTAAAAAAGTCCAAGCCCAATCTTCTAAGTCAGCCCCACCTAAATATTGTATAGCCACCCTTTTACTTTCAGGATAATGCACAAACTCAGTTGTTGCTACACCTACTATTTTATTATCTTCTTCTCCAAAAATAACCCATAGCTCTTGTCTTTGTTCAACACATGAAACTTTTAAAGCATCTAAACTCCACCTACCATTAGATCGTTCAACAGCTTTTTCTAAAAAAGGTGTAACATCTTCCCATAAAGTATGCACATAATTTCCGGGAACTAAACTAACAATATAGTTTTTAGATGGTTTGTAATTAACTTTATTAATATCCTCTTTAATTTTTATAGTTAACTCACTTGCTTCTATCATACTGGTAATACCTTTCCTTTATTTAATTCTTTAGGTTGCTTAGTAGTGTTAGTGCGTTCTTGTCTAACTCTGTTTAACATTCCATCAAGTTCTTTTGCACCAGCATCAGATGAGCCATCGCCTAATCCTGATACTACATCAGCAGGAATAATGTACTCTCCGGGTGATACAGCTACAGGTTGTTGTGTGCCAATCATTCCCATAACCTGATCATCCATTCCACCACCCATGCCTTCTATCATGCCTTGTGTTTGCATAGAACCCATTGGGTTTAAAACTTGTTCTCTAATTTGCATAAATATTTCATTACCATATTTATCTATAAACATAGCTATAACTTCTGTGTTATTAGGTATTTGACCAAGTATTGCTTTTTGCACCATATCTAAATCTTCAGGCATTATAGTTGGACCACCTACTTGCATATCTATTTCATAACCCATTGATCTAACTACATCAGGCTTTTCTTTAGCCAATGCTTGTAATCCTTTAGCATCTTCAGGTATTGTTTTGCCTTCTTCCATTTCGTGAATAGCCATACCTCTAGTAACATCATCTATTTTTCTACCACTAGCCATTCTATCGCCACCCATAGCTATTGATTTTCTGCCTTTTAAATCTTCAAGAAAATCTGCACTAGCTTCTAATAAATCTTCTGCCATTGCTTTTTTATATTCTTCTGTTCCTAAATATGGATTACTTAAATATGGATTAACATAATAAGCATCTTGTAGTGCATCAAAAGTTTCTTGTTTAGCTTGTGATGTTATTCCTGTACCTTCAGCAGCTTGATTCATAGTATCTACAGTTACATCTGGTGGTGGTGTATATGGTGGTGGTGTATATGTTATGCCTGTACCTGTCATTACATTAGTATCAGTTATTGGTGAGCTTGTAAAAGTTTCTGTTGCTGGTGCAGTCGAGTAAGCATATGTTGGTGCAGTCGTAGCGGTATTTTGTGATGTATTTGGTGAACTCATATAATTATACATAGACATATCACCTGTTGTACCTGCATTATTATTCATCTGAACATTTTTCAAAAAATCAAAAAATGTATTATCTACAAAATTTGTACGATCAAAACCACCGGGTAATACAGAAGCAGGTCTATTACTAAAAGGAAAATAATTAAACTCAGGATCAATTCCCGGTCTATAATTTGATGCTGGAATAAATTGTCCTGTTGGTTGTATTTTACCTGTTTCTAAATTTTGCATTACAATTTGTTGTGCTGGTGTTACAGGTTGAGTTACTTCTGGATAAATAGCTGGTGTAAAATCTACATCTGCTTGACCTTTCAATATTTCTTCAAAAGAGGGAACTTGTTGACCATTAGCCATTCCTACTATTCCACCTTCTTTAGCTGATCCATAAAAAGGACTTCCAAAAGGTATTTGTTCAGGATTCATTTCATAAAGCCTTCTCTTTTTTTCTTCTTCATCTTGTGCAAACTTACGCATATCTTCTTCAAACTGCTCTTGTGCTTCCATAACTCCTCGTTGTCCTTCACCTAAAGCTATTGGTACATAAGATGCTGGTTGTGCTAATGCAGATAAAGTATCTTGACTAAATAAATTTTCACCTATCATCCCTAGTCTATCCATAGGACCTACCGATGATCCACCTGTAGCACCAAGAGGTAATCCACCGACTCCTGCTTGACCTGCTATATTTTCTCCAAGAGTTCGTGCAACTGCATCTTCTGTTACATTTCCAGTAAATCTTGCCATTGCATCTGTTGCTGCTTGTTGACCTGCTTGATCTGCTAGTGCTTGAGTTACTACTGGATTAATTGCTGCTGCTGAACCTGCGTCTGCTGCTGCATCTGTTATAGCATCTTGAATAGCTTTTTCGGTTGCACCTTTAGTTCCTGCACCCACTTGACCTAATACATTACCAATACCAAATCCTGTAATACCCGCCATGATTCCTTTTTTAAGATCACCTTCTGCTATTGCTGTAGCTAATCCTGAACCTACTGCACCTGCTACTGCTGGACTCATTATTCCTGAAAATAAAGCTGTGCCTGCTGCACCACCTAATAAGGGTGCAAGAAAAGGTAAAAACATTTCAGGCTGTCCTGTTTGTGGATTTACAGTCATCGGCATAGTATTAGCTAAACCCTGCACTTCTATAGGGTTCATATGCACCAACATACTATCGCCAAAACGACCTGCGTTTGCTACTTGATTTGCTTGGTTTTTAAGATTTTCCATCTATCTTTCCTCTAAGGTTTCACATCCAAATACATTAAAACTCATATCTACTGCACTAGTATAAACTTTTAAAACATCTCCTTGATTTAAAGTTATCCCTATTACTATAGAAAATGAATCATTTGCTGCTACTGATTTATCATAAAATAAAAATTGTTTATCATCTGCACCTGCACCATTTACATGCACACTTAATCTAAAAGTTATTGCAGAGCCTGTTCTGTTAGCTGCTACGATTGAGCTTACAGTTGTTTGAGTTTTATCAGGCACTGTATAAAGCACAGTAGTTGTAGTTGCTGCTGGGTCTAACTGTCCTAATACTTTTAAATTATCAGCCATGTTTTACACCCATTAATAAAAATTGATGCCTACGAACTGACTTACTAATGTTTGATTGTTGCATAGCTTTTAAAGTTCCTATCTCAGCATTTATATCTTGAATTGCTTGTTCAATAGTTCTTCTAGTTATAGCTTCATTTATTTCATCATATTCTTGATTAGCTAAAGGTAAAGGTACACTTGTTTTTTCTGCCATTATCGTTTGCCATCCTGTCTAAGTTCTAATCTTAAATCACCTAAACGCCATCCAAAATTATCTGCTGTATTTTCTATTCTAATAGCACTTTGTCTGCTTCTTGCTCTTGTATTTGTAAAAGTTGAGTTAGGCGTAACTGCAACAGTTTGTAGTGTAGATAAACTTTCTAGTGGATAGTTTCTACCTTTAATCACAAAATTAACTGTATTAGCATTATCATCTGAACCTCTGTATTGTAAGTCAGGTATTAATTTAGATATAAACATAAATCTTTCACCATCAGGGTCTAAGTCAAAATCTGATGATTCTATAAATGCTGTGAATGACGATCCATCAGCACTATGTCCTACTTCATGATTATATAAATAATTAGTATCAGTAGTATCTAATTTTCCAGCAGCAATAGGGTGTTTTAATATATATGCTGGATTCCATGCTGTTCTTGTAAATCCATCACTTGTTGTACCTATAGTCCAAGATTGTTCTAAGTAGTTATAAGTTACATATCTATTAACTTCTTCAGAATCAGCACTTGGATAAAACCATATAATCTCATTGTGTTGTGGTATTGGTGCTGCAAATATTTTAAATGCTTGGTCTAAGTTAATATCATCAAATATGTGATCTAATACAGTGCAAGGCAATCTTTGTAAAGAACCTGCATATTGATAAAAGGCACCATTATCCATAAAGAAAATTGTATTACCACCTGTTGCAACAGCATTAGGAGATATTAAAGACATACCTGTTGCTACCTCATTAAAGCTAAATGTAAAAGGTGCTCCAACAAAACGCATAGATACAATACCTGCATCAGTCCAAATAAGTATTTCTTGTCTTGTTTGTAATGCTCCAATAATTTGTGAGCCTGTAGAAAGTTGCACTCCACCTGCTGAGTTAGTTGCTGTAGGTGTCCAATCAACTGCACTTTCTGCATCTGAAAAACGAACTAATAATGGGTCTATTGTAGTTGAACCTATTGGATTACAACCAAATGCTATAACATGTCTATCAACATCTGACATCATTATTTGTAAGGCTTTTACTGGTGTATCACTTGCACCTGCTCTGCTACTTGCTGCCACTGCTCTAGTAGTAACACCTGATGATTCATCCCAATAAAATAAAGCACCACCTCTAGCTAAACATAAACCATCATCACCAAAATTGTCTAGTGACCATAATCTTAATTGATTATCAGCAGTTAATGCTGTTCCAGAACCCCATGTACTTGCACCCCATGTTCCTACACCCCATCCAGTAGAAGAAACATAAGTATCTAACCCTACATTTATTTGATAAGCACCAACAGTAGAACTACCACCATTACCAGTATCAGATGAGTTTGCGGTTACAGTCGATCCTGAAGTATCTTTAGCTTCTACTGTATATGAATCGTCATTAACAATAGTAGCTATTTCATACTCTTGATTTAAAACAGAAGCTATTATATTTCCACCTAATGTAGCTGCACCACTAAAAGTAACAAAATCACCTTGTACTGCTCCGTGTGCTGTATCTGTGATAGTTAGTGTTGCATCTCCGTTAGATGCTGAAAAAGTAACATCTCCTGCACCAGTTGTTGATCTAATAGGTGTAATATCATTAAATACATTACCTTTTTGCACATATAGTTTTTTATGTGTACCTACTAAATTATATTGAGCTTGACTCGTATCTTTATATACATGAATTTTTCTAGCTGTACCTATAAATGAATTAGCAGAATTTTTTTCCCAACCACCTATTCTTTCAGGTCTGCCTTTTCTAAATCTAACTTTATCTGCATCAAACCAACCACCCTCATTAGAGTAGTTTGTTCCTTCTTTATTTATTCCGGGTTTGAAAACAAATTTAGAAAAAGGCATTTTACACCTCTGTCCAATCTTTACCTTGAAATAAAAGTGCTTCAGCTTCTCTGCGTCTTACTAAACCTTGTAAAACTTTACCACCAGCTTTATTCCAACGCTTTATTTGTGCAGGTACTTCATCATAAAGTTCTTTATTTAATACTTTTAACATGGTGCTATTGTTTAAATTTGTTGGTCCTAAGTTATATGTCCATGATACTAAAGCATCAAATTGACATTGTTCTAGTTTAACTACAACAGCTTTTTCTACATGCTCACAATACTCATCAAGTTCATTTAATAACATTGTATCTGCTTGTTCTTTAGATATAGTCATACCTTCTTTTACATCTTTAGTATGTCCATAACCAATAGTCCATACGCCTACTGCATCTTGATATGATTCTAGTTCACAACCCTCAAACTTTTTAATTAAAGAAATACCTTCGCTAGATATGTTCATATTACTCTCCTTTATCGCTGGAATTAGATGCTCCAAAATAAAACGAAATAACTGCACTTGCTAATCCCCCTAGATATCCAAGCACTAAATTTATTAATGCTTCACTATTTTGTTCAGGTGGTTGCAAGGTAACTAAAAATATATATCCAAGAAAACCACCAACAGTTGCAATACCCATGATTCTTGCTGTCCAATCTTTGCCAAATTTACCTCTAGCATCTTTTTTATCTTCAGCTTCTAGCCTAAATACATCCACATCTAATTCTTTCATGCGGATTTCAAAATCTTTTTCTGCTTGTTTTAGCTGTAATAGTTGTTCAGGACTAGCATTATTAATAGCAGATTCAATAGATTTTGCATCAGCTTTACATCCTAATGTTTCACAAATAATTTTAGTTGCCATTCCGCCTAATGGACCACCAACAGCAGAACCTAAACTTGGTGCTATTGAACCAACAACATTTTTTAACATACCTTTTAACATAAATATCCTTATGAACTTTGTGTGATTTTTATAACTGAATCACCACCACCATTTATTTTTACTGTATTAGATACACCATCTTGTATAAAAATTACTGTGTATCCTTGAGCAGAGTTTAAGTCAACTTGTATAGATTGCTCAACCTTTCTTCTAAGACTTATTATATCACCCTGCACTAGTGTAATAATTTGTGTTTGAGTATCTTGTCCTACCTTTGTACCAGTAATTCTAGTTATCTGTTGTTCTTGTTGAAGATCATCTTCTTTAAGTTTATCTAGCTCATCTATAACTTTTAATAAGTCTTCAAAAAAATTTACATCAAGATAATTAATATCTAACTCTGTAAACTCAAGCTCATCTTTTTCTAAGTAATCTTTATCAAGTTCTTCAAACTCTAAAAAATCTACATCAAGCACATTACTGGATGATGTTGTAGTTTCTTCTAAATTTTCTTGAATTCTATCAGGTGGATTAACAATAAGCATATTATCTATAATGTCTAAAGTTAAATCTAAAATAACAGGATTACTTGGAGGTGATTCAAATACTGTAGTAACTGTAGATTCATAAGGTTTATTTAATAAAACTGTACCCATAGCTGTTGTTACTTCTATTTCACCACTACTTGTACCATCAAGGTTAGGTAAAAGAATAATAAGTGATTCACCTATTTCATTTACTGTGATTGTAAAATCAGTACCTCTGATACCGATTGTCGCACTGTTGGTGCGTATCTTTATGTTCTTCTTAGGTACTAAGCCTAGTTTACCTGTAACAAATCGTGCAGTGCCCTTAGCGAAGTTAAGAGCCATCTTTGAATTATCAGGATTTGGATCGAAAACAAACTCATCAACTAATACTTCTGAGTGTTCTGTTAGTTTAATTTGGGTATCATCAATAAAAGTAATACCCATTCTACCATTAGCTGTTTCAAGTCTATCGTAACTTTTAACTTGTAAATTTTGAGCAGCTTCAAATACAGAAGATAAAACTGTATCTATTCTTACAATCCTAGCACTACCATTTACTTCAGAGACAGCACCTACCTCAACACGAGGTACTTGTTCCCCCATCACTTTGCTTGACACAAATAGTGCCATTATTACCGCTAGAATATATTGATAACCAATCACTTGCCAATGTGCTTTGTTGTTCTACATTAAATGTTCTTGAATTACCTGTTTGATCCAAATAGAAATATCCACTTGAATATCCATCTGCGTCAAAATTAACTGTGTTGCTATCTCCATCTATATCAACATAATTGGTTGCACCATCATAGTCAATATTAAATGTAAGATCATTTGAATCACCTTGTATTATCCAATCAAGGTCTAATGTTCCTGCTAAATCAGCAGTTGCAACATTAAGTTCAAAAGTATTGCTACCGCCTGTAACATCAACATTAAAATTACCACTATCTGCACCATAAGTATTAGTTGGATCAACTTGTATATCAAAAACATTAGAATCACCATCAAACTCAAAAAATCCAGTAAATGTGTCTGCGGTTATATCACCAAGAAATTTATTACTGTCACCAATCTGATTAATGTCTAATGTCATGGTTGTGCCATCTAAATCTAATGCAGTCATACTACCTGACACAGCATTAGCACCACCGATAATATTGTTTGAGCCTAATTGTTCTATATCTAAATTAAATGTTGCACCTACTTGGTCAACATATACTTCGTTGTCAGCATAGATAAAACTAACCACGAATAGCATCAAGAGCTTCTTCATCTGGGATACTCCAATAATTATTTTTTATTCCTAATTGTATGGTCTCTAATACTGCTTTTTCGATAGCATTTTGCAATGCTATATTTACAGATTCATTTTCAACCATACCATTTTCTATCTCTACAAGTTCTGTACCATCAGAAATAAAACGAAAAGCATCTTGGCTAATTGCAACGCTAAGAATAGTTTTTGTGGTCAATACTTCTATTAGTACTTTACCTGTACTTACAGACACTGTTCTTAAAGATACTGTCACAGTATCTTGTCTGTATTCTTTTTGTCCACCAATACCTAAGTATCTAGCACCTAAACCACCAGACTTGATATTGCTTTCATAACCTATTACGCCACCTTCCATAATTAATCCAGCAAAAGCTAAAGGTAAAAGTTTTTCTTCTTCATCAAAATCTTTTCTAGTTGAACGAATCAACTGTCTTTCTTTTGTTAGATTATCTAATCCTACTCTTTCAACTACATCAAAAAAATTACCATTACTTGCATGTTTAAGTGCTCTAATTAAAAAAGCATGGGGTGCTTGTGTAATAGCAGTTGAAAAAGATGCGTAACTACTATTACTTCTGCGTTGTCCTGTTTGATCTGTAAAACTAGTTGGATATACAGCTATTGTAGGTTTTATAAAAGGTTCACCTATATTAGCTAGTTCTTTGTTAATTAATGATCCAACTTCTGCTTGTTTGGTTAAACTAATAGGTGGTGCGTAATTATTTAGGATAGACCAGTTCGTACAGCTAGAAAGAAAAATCACCGATAGGCAAAGTAATTTCTGTTGTATTTCCATCTGAGTCCGTAATAATTAAAGTTATATAATCACCATCCGTTGAGTATTCTATTGTGTTACCTTCTAGCTCTAAAGTGCCTGAAGAATTAACAGTTTCACCAAATAAATTATCTACAAGCTGTCTTGATAACTGAGCATATATCCTACTTTCTAAATTTCTTATAAATCTAGCAAGTGTTGTATTTTCTGCTTCTCTAGCTAAATCTTCTTGATATGCTTTTATCTCATCAGCTATTGCTTGTTTTCTATTTGTTTCTTGATTCTCTATTGTTAAATAATGTGCTGATGTTCCAACTCCAGAAAAACTTGGATTTTTAAAGCTATGTGTCATTTCATCCGCCAATAAAATACCAATACAAAGTATAAATATCATTACAGCTAAAAAAGAAAAAAACATTTTTAAATATTTTCTAAAGCTAATCTTTTCTTTGGTCATCTCTTTCTGCTTTAGCAATTTTATCTGTGTCTATTAAGTTAGGTACACCTAAAATAGTTTTAATCATAGTATCTTGACGAATTATTTCATTATCTAAACTGCGTACTCTATCTATTAATGCTACTAAAATACCATGCTGTGAGTCTAACTTTGTTCCTAATCGTTCTTCCATATTAGTTATTAGCTCTGCTTGTTTATCATCTAAAGTATCTAATTTAGTTTCCATGCCATCAATAATTCTGTTGATAAGTTTCCATATAAAGAAACCAAGACCTAATGCTGTTGCAATAGGAAATCCAACTTCATTAATAATTTGTATAAAGTCATTCATCAATCAACACATGTAAATTAAGATCAATTAATTTCTGTCTATTTAATAAATGTTCTGCTTCTATGTCTTGTTTACTTTGACCATAATACTTAACTGCTAAGTATCTTTTAACCATTAACTCGTTAATATTTATGTCATCAACTATTACTTCCCCTAAAACACGACCATATTTACCTTTAGAGTCTTTTAGTTTTGATCTTAATATTACTTGTTTTCCATTGTTAATAGAGTCTTCTAAAAACTTTGCAGCTAGTTTACCTCTAGCTTTTTCATCTTTATTTCTTGTTCTTGATTCTGGCGTGTCAATACCATAAAGACGAACACGACACTTGTGAAGAACAGAAAAACCAAGATCAAGAATAACATCAATAGTGTCGCCATCAACAACCCTAGTAACTGAACAACCATATTCATACATTATCTTTTTTTACCTTTGTGTAAACCATGACGAGCATGTTGTTTACCTGCTTTTGTAGCTGCTCGTTTCTTTTTATTAGCTGCTGCTAGTTTACGCCTACCCTTTGCAGTAGATTTTAATTTTTGGATTTGTTTTTTTGGTGCGTAAACTTCTCCAGTTTCAGATGATTTTTTTCCGCTAGGAGTAGTCCACTTTTGTTTTGTCCAAGTTTTTAGACTTCTTTGTGATTTTTTTAGTGGCATTATTCTTCATATAAATTATTAAATGTTATTTCAGGGTCCATATAACTTTCATGTTCTTCTGCTGAATGTAAGTATTGCGAAGGTTTAAAGTCTGGTGGTCCCTCTCCTGTAACCCATAAAGCAGGGTTTGTAACTCTTACTCTATTATTTGGTAAAGCTATTACATTACCTTTCCATTCACAGTCTTCAGTTATATACATTACATGAGACTGTTTATGTTGTGCTGGACAATCTGCTATTGGATGATCTGTATAATCTACTGTAAATAAATACTTAGACTTATAAAACTCACCATCTATTTTTGCTATCCAAGGACTAGAACTAGTTCTATCTAATATCGTTGTTGCATGATGTCTTGATTCACAATCCCAAGGCTGGGCTAAATGATTTTCCATAGGCTCAGGAAACTGATCCATGCTTATATCTGCTACAAGTGCTTGTATTGGCATCCTAGCCCACATCGCACCACCATGAACATTAGGTATTTCTTCTTCATAAAGGTCAGCTTCACAACCCGTAAAAACAACTTGAAATGATAATGATCTATCAGGAATAGTATTAACTGCTATTGCCAAAGCATGTAAAAACTCACCATGATATTTTTCGTGATTGTGAGTAAATTCTTTTCTTACCCAACACTTAAAGTGAGGTATGTTGTCTATAAGATAAGACACTATTTATACCCGCCACCTTTTGCTTTATATTGTTTTGCTAACATTTGAGCTTTACGAGCAGACCATTGACCGGGTCTGCCACCTTTTCCTCCAGCTTTAATTTTGTTAAATAATCTTTTACGCATAGAAGGCTTAGTATAATTACCAGCTTCATTAACTTTACTTTTTGTCTTTCCACCTTTTTTCATGTTGATAGACTCTAAAATTTTAGCTTGACCTGCGTGTGTCTTACTTGCCTTCTTTAAACCTTTTATTACTTTATTAAGTTTTTGTGCTCTGCTCATAATAGTTGACTTAGTAATCCTATGCTAGAAGTTATCATTAATACATAAAGACCCCATATCATATTCTCTAGTCTAGCAAATCTAGCTTGTCCTTGATCGAGTCTTTTCTCTATGTTTTCGTAGCGTATTGCACATTCTTTCTCATGTGCTGCTACTCTTTCGATAGCTGATGTCATTTCTTTTTCTTTTTAACTCTTACTGTTTTGTAAGCCTCATTAACATTGGGGGTAGACTTATCATCAGCCATATATCTACCTTTTTTATTTCTAGCACGAACTTTTTTTCTTTCAGTGCCAGTAACTGTGTCAACAATTTTTTTCCACCAACTCATTTATTTAGCCTCACTATTTAAAGTTTTTGTTTCAGTTTCTTTTTCCTGTTCTTCGTATGATTTTGTTAAAGCATTTTCAAAAACAGTAAGAGAAGCATTAACTTGATCTATATCAAATTTAAGTTTCATTTGTTTATTTTTTAAATCAAGACACTGTTGATAATAATATTGTTGGTCTTCAGTAAGATCACTTACTTTAACTTCTTTATCATTAATCATAACTACATTTTCTACAGACATACTATCCTTAATTCGCTGCGATATATGTTTTACCAGTTGCAATCGCTGTAGTGTAAGATGATTTATCTTCTGAGCTTCCTGCTACATCTGGTTCTGTATAAGTTAACATAATCTCTAAATGGTCAACAT
>Ga0181373_1000181_pt1 | contig 15705 bp, 24 predicted proteins | sample LowvirmetaG_3_FD_130159 | JGI IMG/M metagenome (GOLD analysis project Ga0181373, IMG submission 130159) | Marine viral communities from the Subarctic Pacific Ocean - Lowphox_09 viral metaG | ecosystem: Environmental > Aquatic > Marine > Oceanic | place: Subarctic Pacific Ocean | collected... | reverse complement strand
GAAGCTAATATGGCTAGTAATCACTACGATGTTTTAGTTAAAAAGTCTGTTCACTTTAGTTTAACAAAAGACAGTCATACCGCGCTTAAAATGGCGTGTGCAGCAAGAGGATTATCAATGCAAGAAGTGATTGAAGCTTTTGCAAAAAAAATAGAAATAGAAGACACGAAGATTCTTAAGTTTTTAGATAACTGCGTTGAAGAGAAAAAGCATAAATCTGAAAAAATATTTAGTAAATCAGATGTTGACAGTATATTTAGTATGATAGAAGACGAGGATTGATATGAAAAATTTAAGTAGAACAGAGCTTAGAAGAGTACTCATGGAAGAGGTTTTAAACGCATCTGAAATGGCACAGTTTTCTGAAAGTAAGTCAGGGAAAGCAGTGAAAAAAGCCGGCGCTAAAATTATGACTGCAGGTAAATCAATTAGAGATATTGCTGAAGATCAAACAGGAAAAATGAGATCCACGTTAGGTAGTCTTTCAGAATTTGTTTATAAGATGGGAAGCGCGCTAGAGAGAATGGATCATTTAGAAGAAGGTGAGACTGTTGCTGAAAGTCTTCCGTCTGTACAAGAACTTAAAAAACTCTATAAAGAGATTCAAAGTTTAGAAAAGAAGTGAGAGTATATTTAACATGATAGAACGTAAGGAGTAATGATGAAGTTAACACGAAGACAATTAAGAAAATTAATTCATGAATCAATGGGTCCTATGCCTAAGTCAACAAAGGATTTACGCATTGATCCTCGCAAACCTAAGGGTTCGTTTAGCAATCCAATTGAAGATTTTTTTGATGACCAATTTGAAAAAAGAAACCCTGAGTATATGAAACTTAAGAACAAATTTCAAACTGCAACAGCTCCAATAACAACAAATACGATTATTCTTCATGACGGAGAACGAGTTGAACGTCAACCTAATGGCATTGTGAGAGACGCACTAGGAGATGTCATACTGGTTGTTGTTCCTAAACAAGTTTTTGAACCTAATACTTTGGAAAAATCAACTGCTGACCACTTCAACGTAGATGTAGACTTAGGTAAGAAAATGAAAATGACTGTAGAAGAGTGGCTTGAGTTATATGCTGAGCACGAGGATAATCATCCATACAAAATTATTGAAGGTGGCGCAGCTCTAGGCAGATTAGACTACACTAATTTAATGACACAGTCGTTTCCAAATAGAAAAAGAGCTGAATTAAAAAGAAAAATAAAAGATTATTTAGGATTTAAATAGAGGCGCGCAATGGGAATCGAAGAAATTAAAGAAGCAGTAGCTAAATTACCTGAAGATAAAGTTGAAAAACTTAAGAAAGACTTCTATCTTGGAAGTAAGACAAAAGGCGTCTTGGATGGTCTACAGGAAAAGATTATATCCCGAAAGCTATTAGTTTTTGCAACAGCAACAACTTTGCTTGTATACTCGGGCTTAGATGCTGATACATGGGGAATGATTGCAATGATGTACATAGGTGGTCAGTCTGCTATTGATTTTGCAAGAATATGGAAAGGCTAATGGAGTGGTTAAAAGAAAAGTGGGGATGGATCTTTGCAGGTATCATTGCAATTATTACTTTGGCAGCTTCTAAAAAAAGAGATAGTAAAGAAAAAATTTCAATCAATGACGTAAAGTTAGAAAAAGAAAAGAATAAAAAAATTATAGATCAACAATCTAAAACTTACAAGAAATATATTGATGATCGTGAAGAAGCAGAAAAAGAATTTGACAGTACTGTTAAAGCCATAGCAAAAAATAAAGAAAAACGTTTAAAAGAATTAGAAAACAATCCCGAAGAACTAGATAAGATTTTAAAGAACAAATATGGTTTGAAGGGAGAATGATATGTTTTTATATGGCTTGATGGGTTTACTTTTTGCAGCAGACCTAGATTATGTTAACGTCAGCAAGGGTGAGGAAGCGCCATTTGCTGGTAAACTTTTAACATACGAAGCCATGGCAGGAATAATTGCGACGCATGAGAGCGAACTTGCTGAGTTAACAGCACAAAAAGATTACCAGCTTAAAAAACAATTTGATGAAATGACATTGCAATACGATCTGTACTCAATTAAGTGCAAAGCAAATGAAGAAATGCATAGTCAAATGATTGATTTTAGAGATAAAGAAATTAAAGCACAGGCAAGAAAAGATTGGCTCCAGAGGCTTTCATTCGTTGGCGGTTTTCTTTTAGGTACATCTGCAACAATAGCAATTACATATTCTGTTAATCAAAATTAATTTCTTCTTAATAATTAATAATTAAGATTATAAGTGAGGTTTACATGAAAGTTGCTGTTAAAAAAAATGTGCTTTTTAATTTATTAAAAAAGCACTTAAATGAAAATAGAGGGATGGGGGATCATGGTGGCAGGGTAATTCACCCATTCAACGTCCAATCACCTAACTCTGACCCCTTTGGGTATTATGAAGACGAAGCTCCAATTAAACCATCTTCACATATGGCAACACAATTATCAATTGCAGAGCCTCCAGTGGAAGATGAAGACTACGTACCCGCAACGATTAATGAATTATGCGCTGCTTCCGTTGTTATCGCAAAAGAAGTACCTGTTAACCAAATTGAGTTTTTCTATAGGAAACTACATATTATTCTTGACCAAGCGCTTGATAAAGACGCCGGTGTAGAAGAAACTGAAATGATGAACGAAGTTTTTAATATTTCTAAATTCACAACAATTAGTGATTATAATATCGTATCTGAAGCTTCTAGTCCTAGAATAAGAAGAAAAGAAGACAACACAACAATCAAAGCTTTGCCAGCTGAAATTCAACCTGAAGATTATGACTCTTACAATAATTCGTCTAATAAAGATGAGTGGATGAGAGGCTATGATTTTGCTGCTGATTTTGAAGCGGGTGGTAAATCAGAAGACGAGCTTGAGGAACACGATAACTATGTCACAGCACAATCAATTGATTTCAAGGCTGGTTATGACAAGGGCGACGACGTCGCACGCGGAATGCAATCTATGGACTATGAATCAAATAGACCTTTATTTCCAAGAGCACCAGGAGCTGATGAAGTGGAGTTTCGTGGTGAAGGTAAGCCGCTATACAAAGATTATCAGCAATATTTAACTAGAAAGGGCATAGAAGAAACACGCGGTAAAAACTATGAAAGCCTTACCGCTTTTGAGAAAGCAGTTTATGATTCTCACGATGAATTGCAGTTGCTTTTTAAGCAAATTGACGCTGAATTTACTAATGAACTTATGAATCCAGATCTTAAGAAAGAATTTGGCATGATGTTAAAACCACTAACACACCAATTTGGAATAACACCAAATACAGTTTTAAATCCCATTAAAGTAAAAAGCATGTTTGCTGCCGTCAATAACATTAAAGATCCGGCGAAAAGAGATCAAAAACTACAAGATCTATTAATGATAGTATACCAAAGAATATTTGGAATATTGAATGAACTGTTGGCCTCAAAAAGAAACATTCATAGAATGATGTCCAAGTTAGCAAATGAATCTGGTGACCCTTTAAATACATTCATACAAAAGGTGTCTGAGACAATTGCTGCAGATTATGCAAACTATGGAGTCTCTTCTAGGTTTGACAGTGCTGACGCGATTATTGACAACGTTCTTGCAAAATCTTTTTCTAAGTGGATAAAATCTGTGCCGATGTCTGAAGATAGCGATAAAAAGTTTTTAAATCAAACTCACTTTATTGGTAACGTCGACGTCGATGCCGAAGAAGACTTTAAGATTTCGTTTTTTGAATATGTTGAAAATAAGTTTAAAAAGTCAGAAGATGAATTTGAGTTCAAAGACGCAGATACTATTGTTTTAGTAACCGCTGAAGAAGCAAAAGAATATTCTGATGGTAAAGTTGCAGGTGCTTTTGACATGGCAAGAGAGCAGCAAAAGACTGATGATCAAGTAAACATTGAAGAGCCTACATTAGCTAGCAAAGAAGATAAAGAGTTAACTGAAGAAGAAAAATATGTTAAAAAAATTGAGCGTTACGCTAAGCTAATTGCAGAAGAAAAACCTTTTGACTGGCGTGATTTATTTCCCTACTTTGGTTTTTCCGGAGAAGCAGGAATACGCCAGTGGTATTTAAAAAAGATTCAGCCAAAAATTGACTTATTTACTTATAAATATCAGGACCCAGAATCAGGCGAGACAATTAAAGGTTTTGTAAACGAATTATATAACCAGAACATGGAATTAATAATAAAGCAACTTGCACTAGCAATTAAAAACGTAGTTATTCCTGATCTAGAGAAAAAAGCTAAAAAGAACAGACTGAAAACGCGCAGCTACGATGATAAAAAAAATAAGCTTAAGCAAGTTGATGAAGCAAAACTTTTGCATAGGATCAAAAATGAGATACTGCCTGAAATAGAAGCGATCGTCCAATTTATGGATGAACAACAAATAGATTATCAAACACTAGCTGAAGAAACAGAATTCTTACAAACAACAGGTGGATCGATCATTAGGAATGTTGGAAGCTACCCATTAGATAATTTAATCGCAGAGTTTTCCACACAATGGGCAGAAGAGATAAAAGGTATAATCAATCAGATTAGAAAGAAAAATAACACAGAATCCATCTCAGACCTCTCAGATAAAGAATTAAATAGTGTTGTTGAGTACTTTGTTGGTTTAAAAGGAACTCCTGACTTTTCTAACAAAAACAAAGCTGCTAAGGCATTAATTTCTGCTGATATTAATCCTGAAGCTTATGTTGAGATTGCTGTTGAAGCGCGTAACATATGGGAAGATTTAGAGTCACAACTGGATGACACGTTTGAGGGTGCTGACTTAAATGATTTCTTCATTAGTGAGGTTGATAAAATCATTGAAAATGAAAAAGAAATGGCAAAAATGTTCATGAAAGGTTACAAGGATTTTATGCAATTTGCTTCTGATAGCCGGAGAATGAGACAGGTAGGTATTTAATGAGTACAAGAATGTTAACAAATGCGTTTAACAATAGATTTAAGGGTCGATTATTTGAAAGCGCTACGCAACCTTATGATTCTAATCCAGTTGATGATCATCCTGTAACTGTTGCTGATGCTAAGTGGGAAGAGTACTCTGATTCTGGAAAGAATTATTTAAAGAGAAGTTATAGTATTCCTAATCTAAAAGTTTTAAAATATTTTATTTCAGAGGTTTTAGATATTGCTACTGAAACGCATCATCACCCTGAGTTGCTGATAAAAGAAAAGGGTGTTGACGTCATTTTATATACAAAGGATATTAATGACATCACATATTTAGATTATCAGTTATCTGAAAAAATCAATGATCTTATGAAAGATATTATAAATTTATTAAAGAGGGATTAACATATGTCTTTTTTTGTAAGTGAAAGTATTAAAAACGTTTTTGATGAAAACACGCTAGAAGATCAATTTAACAAAGATGTACATCTTTATAATGATCTAGATACTAATCTTCCAATTTCGTTAAAGGTTAAAGACAACCTTCTTGACATAGATAGTATTGATATAGAAAGTGGAAAAATTACTTTGACGATCGATCATGTTCCTAGCGTGTTAAACGAAATATTAAATAAAAAAAATGACATAAAAATATCTTTATTTGGTAATCTTATGTTGCAACTTGAAAATGTTACGTTGATGTTTGAAAGTTGTAAGAAGTTAACCGGTAATTTATTATTAGTTGAAATATGTATTATAGAAAACAGTGAGACAACCCATGATAAAAATTAATAACGAAAAAGAACTGATGTCAATTTTAAAAATTATATCAGAAGAATCAGTTAAGAAGTCTAAATCAATTGTTCTTGAAGGGAAGGATGAGGCCCAACAGCGATATGCTAAGGAACTTCGTGCCGGTGAACACATGTACGGTGTAAGCTTATCTGAGAAAGAAGAAGTTAATGATGAAAAACAGGATTCGGGAAGCGAGGAAGAAGCTAAGGCACAAAAAGCAGAACCTGAAGAACGAGAAGAGGAAGTAAAGCCTGAAGAATTAGAAAGCTCTTTTGATAATGTTTTAAAGAATATAAACAACTTACGTGCTGGGCGATCAACAAAAGACAAAGAGATAAAAGCAGAACTTTTAGAGTACTATGAAAGATTAGACGAAGATGAAAAAAAGATTTTATTTTTATTTTTAAGAGAGCTTTCAAAGATTCTTCGCGGTGCGCTAGACGGAAGCGAAGCTGCTGATCCTTCTGATGCACCTCATTACGCAGAGGTGACTTTTGGGGATGCAGCAACCGAACAGGATTCGCAAAAAGATAAAAGTACGTCAACAGCAACTCAGGCTGATGGTGAAGGTGAAGATAGTTTTCCGCCTATTAAAGTTAATGAATCACAAAACTTAAATGAAATTAGAAAAAAATTCAATCGAATGCTCAAGCGATACTAATGATGAAAGTAACTAAAACAGAATTAAAGCAGATTATACAGCACGCACTTGTTGAGGACTTTAAGAATGACCAATCTGTCATTGAAGAGTTCAAACTAAGATCTTTTGGTGGTGGCTCTGTTACAGAAATGTGTGATCTAAGCGCAGTTCCAGAAATATTTTGGAGATACTTTAAAGCAATTAACGAAGGAAGCAAAGAAAGTCTAGTTAGAGAAATAGACGCTGATATTATTGAATTGGAAAATAGCAGCCCTGCGATATTTGTTGGCAGAAAAGAAAGAAAACTTAGTGCATTAAGAAAGAAAAGAGAAAAGTTGCTAAATGATGACAACTTTTTTGAGGATACATTTGGCAAATTCTCAAAAAGCACAACATGGAAAATGTTGTCAGGCGGAATAGACTTTGCTGCTACTGCTTTTTTTGGAATGACAAAGACAGATTGTGATAGAATTATCGCTTTTATTAATATATTTTTAGAATTTTTAGCTCCTTTTCTAGGCGTAGATGTGAAGACACTAGGCGTCGCAACAGCTGGAGTTATCGCAGGAACTGCAATTGCCAATAGCACAGCTCCTGCAGCGCAAAATAACGAAATGCTTTTTGCTAATGACTTTGGTAAAAATTTATCTGAAAATAATATTATTGGAAATTCAAGAAGGCGTGAGTTAACAGAACGTGATGATGTAAGTAAAAAAATAGAAAAAGAAAAGTTAATTAACTTTGACTTACACTTGTTCGAGTTGTATGCAAATGAAGAGTATGTTCTTTTTTCAGATGACGAAGGAGCAGATATTAGCCCTGCAAAAGAAAGACTTACAAATTTAATTAGTCAAATTGAATCGAACGTTGCTTCTTTTAACAGACTTAAGTCAACATTAGCGAGGTTTGTAACAATACCACAGGGTAGAAATCACGCTAAGTGTGTAGAATTTATTAAAAATATATTTCCTTGGGAAGATTATTTTGAAACCTCTAATGACGCTGGTAAGTTTATAATTAAGCGAATCAAGATTCTTAAAAAAGAATTAATTGATTCAGGAATATTTGGATTTTAAATTTACGTTTATAACTTTGTTAAGTATAATCGATCAAATAAAACGGAGTTAATAATGAAAAGCGTCAACAACTGGATTCCAGAAATAATGTATGAAGAAATCGAAGAGGGCCTCTCGAGCAATATTCCATTTATCATGGTTCCTAACGATGAGCTCATGCCAAAAATGATATTTATTTTTGAGAGTAGGGACACGGGTGAACTAGAACCTAACGAAGAAGGAAACCCAGTGCCAATTTTAGAGATGGATTTGCATCAATACGCAGATATGTTAGTTTTGAAAGAAGGGCTAGACGAAGAGACTTACGACAAGGTTAGAAAGTGTCTAGGACTTGATCCACTACGTTCAGCAGCTGCTGCTGGTTCAAAAATTACAAACAATATTAGAAAAAATATTAATCAAATGTAATAATTGGTATTTGCTTGAATAATTAATTTTAGCAAGTAAAAATTTAGTGTGGAGGACACAACTATGCGTATTAATTTTGATAGATTGAGTAAATTGGCAGGATTGCCTGAAAATAATAGTAAAGGATCACTTCACGAAAGCAAAAGTTATAGTGAAGGTGAAGATCATGAAGCAATGGGTGAAATGGCTGATATTGCATACATGAATGAAGAAGATGAAGGTGACGATCACGAAGCAATGAGTGAAGGTGAAGGTCATGAAGATGTGGATGAGATGATTGAAATTGACGAGGTCATGTTGGTTCAAGAGCTCAGAAGAGCAAAAAGAATCATGAATGAAAATCGTCGACGTGCTCAGTTAAATGAAAGCAAGAAAAAACAAGCTGCTCAGAACATCTTTGAAAACCAGCTTAAGCGTATCATTGATGAAGAAGTACAGAACGTATTTGATGAAATGAACATTTCTGGTCAATGGGTTTACGGAAAGAATAAGCCTACAAGAAGCAAGAAAGGTTACACACACCAAGGAAGCTTTATACCAGGTATCGGCTTTAAAAGATAATTTGAGTTTTTAGCTTAATTATTTTATTGTAAATTTGTCCAACTTGATATAATATAGTCTCAATAAGGGAGAGTATATGCAAAATTATCAAGTTGGACAAATTTTATTTTTAATTACTGATTCGACAAAAGTTATTCCTATTCAAGTTTTTGAAGAAGTAACTAGAACTACACTTTCTGGTAAAGAAAAAACTTATATAATCAAGCTTCCTGACAAAAAGAGTACATCAATCGATATTAAGAAAATCAAGGGAAAACTCTTCAACAACAAAAACGACGTCAAGGCTTTTATGCTTACTAATGCACAAAATGCTATCAATCATATGTTGAGTGAAGCTGAAGATGTTTCTCATAATGTTTTTGGTGGTGCTGTCAGGGGCGATTCTAAATTGGCTGTTGCGGAAAAGCAAGGAAAGCCAAAGATACATATTGAGAAAAAGTTAGAGATACCTAAGAAAGTGCAACAAGAAGAAAAAGAGGATATAATAAAAGTAGATTTAGGGAATGGCACAATCGGTAAAATTTCCGCATCTGAACTTGGCAACGCAGGAGCAAGTAAGTGAACTCAAAAATACTTTTATTAGACCCATACAATCTTATTTACAGAGCAAGAAGTGGTTACCTTAAAGGTGATTATCCGGTTGTATATAATTTTTTCAGAGGGCTAAGACCATTAATTGAAAAGTTTTCTCCTGATAAAGTTTATTTTGTTTTGGAAGGTAAACCTGAATTTAGAATGCAATTAAATGAAAATTATAAAGCCAATCGATCTAACAACGATCGTCATTTTCATGAACAAAAAGCACAAATAATATCAATTGTTAAAGCTTGTTTTCCTATTACAACAGCACTACATCCAAAATTAGAATGTGATGATACTATTGCTACGCTGGTTAAAACACACTGTGTTGCAGGTGATGAATGCACAATCATCTCTTCTGATTCTGATTTTTATCAGCTACTTAATGTTTTTGACAATTGTCACATTTATAACCCAGTTAGAAAGAAAATGATTGAAAAGCCTGATTATGATTATGTTACATGGAAGGCACTTAGAGGAGATGCTACTGATAATATTTCAGGGATCCCAGGTTGTGGTGATAAAACTGCGCACAAACTTGTTCGATCTCCAGAATTGCTTTCAGAGTACTTTAAGAAAGACCCTATTAGACAACAAATATTTGAACGTAACGTTAATCTAATCCGCCTTGTCGACTTCTCTGACAACATGGATGAGATGGAGAAGCACGAAGGTATTGCAGACTTTGAACAACTCCAAGATATATTTGATGATATGGGCTTCCAGTCTATGTTAAAAGAGAAAACTTGGAATAAATATGTAAAAACATTTGGAGGATTATAATGTATTTGTCAGATGAAATTCAAAATCAACTAAGAAGTCAGGGGATGATTTCTATTAATGAAGTTGTAAAAAAAGAAGGCGATCTCTATATTGCTGTTAACGTTATCGATCAAAGTCGTAGAATTACTAATGTAAGTAACGATTTAATTGAATCGATAAAAATTAACAGTTCAACCCCAAACAGAAACGGGAGGGGTTTACTAAAGGGGTAATCATGGAAATAAAAAGAGAGATCCACACTGGACAAGAACTAGACAACAAACTCAAAAAAGGCATCGATAAGTTATCAAACGCTGTAAAAGTAACAATGGGACCTAAGGGCAGATTGGTCCTTATTCATAGGCCGGGTCGTCATCCTATTGTGACTAAAGACGGAGTAACTGTTGCTCAATCTGTTAATCTTATTGATGAAGTGGAAAATCTAGGTGCACAGATAATTAAAGAGTCAGCCAGCAGAACAGCAGAAGAAGCAGGTGACGGAACAACAACAGCAACTGTATTAGCGCAACACATATACAGTGAAGGCCTAAAGTATAAAACAGCTGGCTTTGATGTGGATCATCTTAAGTTAGGAATTAATAGCGCAACACAATCAATTATAAAAGATATCGTTAGTTCTTCTATAGAAGTTAAGTCAAATGATGATCTGCTTAAAGTAGCATCAATATCAGCAAACGGTGAGACTGATGTTGCTAAGTTAATTGTAGATGCCATTGACGCTGCTGGTCCTGATGGTCATGTAATCGTTGAGGAAGCAAAAGGATTTAATAGCTCTTTAACTGTTGTTGATGGCTTTCAAATGGAGCGTGGTTTTCTTTCTCCCTACTTTGTTACTGATAAAAACAAAATGATTGCTGAATTTAAAAAGCCTTTAATCTTGATGGCTGATAGAAACTTTAATTCTGTTAGAGAACTCATGAAGCCTTTAGAGCTAGCTTTAGAATCAGGACGCCCTATTCTTGTTATAGCTAACGAAATAGAAGGTGATGCAATGCAAGGACTAGTTCTAAACAGAATGAAAGGATCATTACAAGTTGCTGCAATTAAGTCGCCAGGCTTTGGAGGTACAAGACACGATCTTTTACTAGACTTGCAGACAATTGTTGGTGGTAAAGTAATTGATGCCGGTTTTGACATGTCATCTTTTGAAATGGAAATGTTTGGTACGAGCAAGAAAGTAATTATTCAAAAAAGCAAAACACTTGTGATTAGAGACGATAGTAACACATCAAATACAACAAAAGACAGGATGTATTCAATTAAAGAACGCTTGAGTCACCCGGGTATAAGTAACAATGAAAGAGAGTTATTAAACTATCGTATTCAGCAATTATCGGGTGGTATTGCGATTTTAAGAGTTGGCGCAGCAACTGAGTCTGAACTTATTGAGCGCTATGATCGTGTTGACGATGCTTTGCATGCAACTAGAGCTGCCCTTGAAGAAGGCGTACTGCCTGGAGGCGGAATGGCATTATATCGCGCTGCTGTTAATCATGAAAACAATGTTAACGATGGATCCGCGGGTTTAATTGATAAAAGTACGCGTGCCGGTCATGATCTAGTTATTGCAGCCTGCAAGGTACCTTTTCGACAAATTCTGGATAATGCAGGACTATCTTATCATAACGTCCTTGTAGATATTCAAAAAGAATCGAAAGTTAATTCTAACGTTGGCTATGACGTTAGAAATAAAACATTTGGAGACATGTTTGAGTTAGGAGTGATCGATCCTTCCAAGGTGTCAAGATGTGCTTTAGAAAATGCAGTTTCAGCTGCGACCATGCTTTTGTCTGCTGACTGTTCATTAATTGAAGTTAATTCTGAATCTGTATAATAATTACTTTAGACAACAGGAGTAGTTAGATGCAAGATTATAAACTTCAAAGAAAATTATCAGCGGCTGTGGTTAACCTTAAGATAGAAAATGAAACACACGTCCCTGACTTAATGACACGCATACGAATATTGCCTGGTATTGCTGTTGTCGGCCAGAAAGACAAAGTTGCTAGATTTTCTGACGGTGATGGGTCTTTACTTTTAAGTATTAAATTTCTTCCTGAATCTGATGAGATATATAAAAGCTTAAAAGACATGGCAGGTTTAGTTAAAAAACTTCCAGGGGTAAAGACAGTTGCGGTCGTTACTTTCAATAAAAGAAAAATTGTCTTAAATGGTAAAAAAATTATTTTTTAAAAAAATATAAAAAAAATATGTACATTTAAAAACCTGTGTTTATTATATTATCATCACTAAAAAGTGATAAAATAGTGACAAACAAAGGAGGTCCTACATGAGTTTAATTTATAATTCTTATTTAAATGATTTTTTTAATGATGACTATTTTGGAGTTGGGAAGAGAAGTAATAAACAGTCTCTTACTAATAACTTCGAATTCAGTACAAAATGTAACATTTACAAAAAAGACAATAGCTACGTCTTTGATTTATTTTTACCCGGCTTTTCTAGAAACGATTTTGACATTAGTATTGACAACAATATTTTAACAATTAAAGGTACAACAGAGATTGAGAGTCAAAAGTACATTCATCAAGAGTTTCAACAATTGCAGAATTTTAAGCGTTCTTTTTCCCTACCTAAGAATGCAGATATCGACAATGTCGATGCTGACTATACTGCGGGAGTACTTTCGTTACTTGTACCTACGTATGAGGATCGCAAGACATCAGCTAAAAAAATTACTGTTAACTAATTTAGTTAGTAAATTTAATTTGTGTGCGTTAACGTAAAAGTGTAACGCACACTTTTTTGCTGTATAATAAAAACATAACTAATAAACATTAAAAATTAAACATTGGAGGATAAGTGGAAACAACACTTGAAATATATTTTAGAAACATCAAAAGAAATACCAGTCTTTTGACAAGAGAAGAGGAAGTAGCCCTTGCTAAAAGAATAGAGAAGGGTGATCGAAGAGCTAGAGATAAAATGATTGAATCTAATCTCAGACTAGCAATATCAATTGCAAAGAAATACGCAAGATACGGAAGCACACTGGAAGATTTGATTCAAGAATCTAATATTGGTTTAATGAAAGCAGTAGAAAAGTTTGATTGGCGCAGAGGTTTTAAATTTTCTACATATGCTAGCTGGTGGATTAAACAAGCTGTTACACGTAGTTTGACATCAAACAGCACAATTCTTAAAGTTCCTTCCCATACTTTGGCAAATGCAAGAAAAATTTGGCAACTTAAACAAGAATACTTGGAAGAATTCGGCACAGAACCCACAATCGAAGAAATATCTGATGCATTAGACATGCCAGAAAAACATGTAAAATTAGCATTATCTTCGATTAGAGCTCGAAACATTGCATCTATTGACCAACAAATTGGTGAAGAGGGTTCAAGAACACTAGGCGATATCATTCCTGATAACAGTTCAAACAATATTGAACAAATTCTAGATAATAAAGCAATAAGACAAAAAATTGTTAAGGCACTAGCTTCACTTTCTAAGCGCGAAGAATTAGTCTTAAGAATGCGGTTTGGTATCGATGAAGTACTAGAAGACGACAAAAACATTTATGAAATCAATAATAGCGAAAAATAAAAGGAGTAAATTATGGCAATGCCCAAAGGTTTTAAATCACAAAATGGTTACGGCACATCAAAACAATTTGATGGGAAAACATATCATGAAATAGCTGGTGAGCTTAACGATCAAGGTTTCAAGATGAATCATTCGACAGCAAGAAACGTTTATGTTAAAGCACTTATGAAAATAGCATCTGAAGTAACAGAACTTTACGATGTCAGCATGGATGAAAAAGAACTTAAAAAAATAGCAATTAATCCTGAATTCCAAGAAACAATTCGAGATTTTATGGACGAGTTAAACTACATAGGCAGCGATAATGATAGATGTTTATAAACTATCTGCTGATTTAAGTTTTAAAACTTCTTTGCTAGAGAGTTTGGAGTGGGATGAAGACCTGCTGCAAACTTTTCTTTTATACTTTGACGACAAAATGAGGCAATCATCGAATGTTGATGAAGTACTTCTAGAGATAAAAGACTGCTTTGGTGAAGATTGTCATAATATCATTCGAAACATCTTCAGAGAAGAAGCTTCTAAACTTAGAGGATATATAGATAATGACAAGGAGCATTAAATGTTTAAACTCGAAGCAGCACTTAGAAGAAACAATACTACGCTTAAAGATTTCATTCAAAAAAATAAATTAACTTCATTTAAGTTTTTATTAGAATTTTGTGAACAACGAGGCTTAATACCTTGTAGCGAAATCGAGTATAACGAAGTAATCGAAAATGTCAAAAAATCAAAGAAAAAGTCTAGTAGGAAAGCTGGTTCAACACAAAAAAAGCGGAAATCTAGGACTAGTAGTAAAAGAAAACGAAATACACAAACAATTCCTAAAAGTAATGACAATGGGAAAAATTGAAGAGTGGCATCGTGTTTCAATAATGTCGCAAAAGTTTAAAGGAGAATAGTATATGTCACAATCATGGCCCAAGCCCGGTGTAGGATTAGTAGGGGAGTACCAAGTATCTGGTCACATCCTGCCTATAAATTCTACTGGACCGCATAACTTAAATTATGTTGCAAGTTCTATTACAGCTACAGAAGCAGGAACGATTACTTTTTATGACAGTGCCAACAATTCTGTGGCATTAACTGTCGACGCAGGCGTTCGAATAGTTGCAAAATTTGTTAAGTTTAGCAATACCAATGATGTGGCAGTTGAACTTACAAACATAGAAGCTGCTAGATATTCTTCCCCGCTTTTTGCAAATCTTAAGAGCTAGATGAAAATAAAAGTTGGTGACCTTGTTTATGTCACTGAACATCAATCGAGTGGCATTGTTATTGACATGTGCATAATAAAAGAAACACATACGATCGATGACATATGGAACACTAGAATGCTTGTGCAAGAAATAATTTACAAGGTTCTTTTAAAGGGTCATGTCGTAAAACTTGTGCACTCTTCTTTAAAAAAAATATAAAGACCTATACAGAAAATCAGATAATATTATATTAGATAAAGGGTTGCGCCTACTAAAAGGTTTTGTCAACATATAATTTTGGAAAGGAGTATCCAGTGGAATTTAATAAAGAAGATTTAGAAAAAATATTAGAAATAAGAAAATCGTTAGTTTTAGCGCACGAAGGTAAGAAAGACTACATAAGCAATAAGAGTGCTATCATGAAAGAGTCTGACCATATTGTATTGCTAGAGCGGACAATTAAAAAAATAGATAATTTTTTATCAAAATATGTACAATTTGGATAGTTAGAAAAATTATCTTAGATTAAGTTGATTCCTCCTGTATATTTAATTTATATACCAGGAGGATTTTTGTGTACTACTTTCTTTTATTATTAGTTTTATTTTCATGCAATGATTATTCTATTAAAGAGTCTGATACATTGAAACCAGAATTAGTAGTATACCCAAATATACTGGATTTTGGAAATATCATATCAGGATCAGAAACAGGAATCAATAATTTTGTTGTTATAAATTCTGGCGAAATTGATCTTGTTATAACAAAGCCAAGCTTACCAACAAATGTTAAGTTTTATTTGGATGAAAACTTAGCAGAAGAGTTTGTTCTTGAGCCAGATCAAACACTAGGGTTCGATGTCTACTATGATCCAACTACTTTTGAAAGCAATGAAGCTATAATTTCCTTTGAATCAAACGACGACGACGAAGAATATTACGAACTGCCTTTGATGGGCAAGGGTGACGCACCGTTGATCTCTGTTGATCCTGTTGACTTAGATTTTGGCAATGTTAGTATTGGTTGCGACTTAGAAGAAACGATCACAATCAGCAACGTCGGCAACATGGATTTATTAATTGAGGGTGTTAACCAACTAGTATCTTCACCTATTGATATGATTCTTCATTTAGAGTTACTTCCTGACTTTCCTTGGGTGATAT
>Ga0181373_1000180_pt1 | contig 15784 bp, 12 predicted proteins | sample LowvirmetaG_3_FD_130159 | JGI IMG/M metagenome (GOLD analysis project Ga0181373, IMG submission 130159) | Marine viral communities from the Subarctic Pacific Ocean - Lowphox_09 viral metaG | ecosystem: Environmental > Aquatic > Marine > Oceanic | place: Subarctic Pacific Ocean | collected... | reverse complement strand
CAAACGCATAGATATACTCTTAAATAAAACACGTGAAGAAATGGCACGTGAGTATGTCACAAAAACAGAATTAAAAGAAAATTTTAATCTATTAATAGATAGGTTAGAAAAACTTCATGAAAAGGTTGACAAACTCTTTGAAGTCAAGTAAACTAAGTATATACATATGAAAAATAAACAAAAGAAAAAAAGAAATAAAAAATACAACAGTAAAAAACTTTCTGAAAGACTTCAATACCGTGAAGGTCAAAGAGTTGCTTTAGCTCATGGTGGAAAACCTACTATTCCTAATAGAGGCGATTATCCAAGAACTCCAGCCGGTAATGTAGCATTTAGTTCTGCTATCGCTGGATATCAAGCAGCATTAGCAGCTTGGAATGCTGAACATGACGGTGGTGGTGGAACAGGTGGTGGCGGCAACGGTGGTGGCAACGGTGGTGGCAACGGTGGTGGTGGAGAAGAAACTCCATATATACCAACTAAAGGTGCAACAGACCCTAACAGAACAGCACGTGTTCAAGCTACAGGACAACAAGCAGAACAAATAGCTGCTGGAGATTTTAGTAGTACTGACTTACCTACTATTCCAGATGCACAAACTTTAATAGACCCAGAAACAGGATTACCTGCAAAAAGTACTGAATTAGACCCTGCTTCAGAAGCTTTTAAAATGCAACAAACTAAAGCAGCAGAAGCAGCCGGAGTTGCAGGAGTTTCTAAAGAACAAGTAACTCAAGGAACAACAGATACTGCAGCTGCAACAGAGGTTGAAGATGCTAACATTATTAAAGATGTAGCTACAGTAGCTGATAAAAAAGTAATTGTAGAAGATGCAGAATCACAAGTAAGTAAAGAAGCTAAACTAGCTGACCAAACTTTAACAGAAAGAGCAACGCAAGCAGAAATTACTGATACAGAAGCTGAGAAAGCTAAAGCTAGTAAAGTTACTGGTACTTTACGTGAAGATAAATCAGAAGTTGATAAACTAGAAAGAAAAGAAGCTGAAAAAGTTGTTGATGTAACTGAAGGGACTGTAACAACTAGAAAAGGTCAAGAAATAAGTGAAGCTGATAAACAAGATATATTAAACAAAGTAACAAAAGAAGGTGTTAATTTAGAAGAACTTCCAAGTTATCAAATAGCTAAACAAAGAACAGCTCAAGTTGGAGATGTTAATACAAAAATAGCACAAGAGTTAGGGACAGCTCCTAGTGAAGATGCAGCTACTAGAGCTGGTATAACATCTGATGGAGTTGCTAAAGGTGATGCTGCTCAAATAGGTGGTGTACCAACTTTTAAAGCAGCTTCAATGCAAGCAGTAACAAAAGAAGCTCGTAAAACTGCAGCAGCTGACATGTTACTTGTTGTCGGTGAAATACCACCGGAAGTAACTGCAGCAATTATAGAAGACCCCGCAGAAGTAGAAGCTAAAATAGACACACAGCCTGTTGAAGTTCAAGCAGCAGTAGCAGCACTTCCACAAGAAGCTTTAGTATCTACTCAAATGGAAAACCTTCTTGCTGGTATAGAAGAAAATAAAACACCAGTATGGGCTAGACCAGCTGTAGATGCTGTTAATCAAATGATGGCTCAGAGAGGACTGTCTGCATCAACTGTAGGTAGAGATGCATTATTTAATGCTATTATTCAAAGTGCTTTACCTATGGCACAATCAAACGCACAGGCTTTACAAGCTAGAGCCTCACAAAATTTAAGTAACGAACAACAAGCTAACTTACAAGAAGCCGGTCAAGTCATGCAACAAAGAATGGCTAACCTTGCTAATGAACAAACTGCTGCTTCACAGACTGCACAAATGGCACAACAAGTTGTGTTAAAACAAGGTGAGTTTGACCAACAAGCAGTAATGACTTCTGCTCAACAAGAGCAACAAGTTAGAATGACTAACATTCAAAATGCTCAACAAAAAGCTTCTCAAGAATCTTCACAAAGACAACAAGCAGCTTTAGCTAATTTAGATGTTGGAGCTAAGATGGACCTTGCAAATCTTGAACAGCTTAATGCAGCTGAAAGACAAAACATGTCTGCTGAACAACAAGGTAGATTAACAGAGTATCAAGCTAAAGTTAATAGAAATATTAGACAAGCAGAGCTTGAGCAAGACATGGAAAAAGCCAATCTTGATACTAGGTTAAAAGTAGAACTTACTAATTTATCAGAGCTTAATACTACTGATAGAGCTAGTATGTCTAATGAACAACAAATGAGATTAGCAAATCTTAATGTTCTTGTAGACTTTAAAAAGACTAATGCTTCGTTAGCTCAGCAAATGGACTTAGCTAACATGTCTGCTGAGAATCAAATGGAACTTGCAAACTTGCAAGAAAGAGCTGCTGCAGACAGTGCAAACTTTACAGAAGCTAATAAATTTAGATTACAAGAACTTACAACTACTGCAAGTATATTATCACAAAATGCAGAGTTAAGACAAAGGGCAGAACTTGCACAATTAGGAGCTGAAGAAAAAGTAGCGTTAGCTAATTTAACTTCTAAGAATCAAGCTGATAGTGAAAGCATGTCAGCTACTAATCAAATAGAGTTAGCAAATCTTAACAAACGTATGGCTGCTGCTCAGACTAACGCACAGTTAGCACAGCAACTAGGTTTAGCAGAATTAAGTAATGACCAGCAATCTGCAATGTATAACGCACAGATTAATGCTAACATGGATATGGCAAACTTTAGTGCAGAGCAACAAAGAGAATTAGCTAATAGTAAATTTATGCAAACTGTTCAAATACAAAATATGAATGCTGAACAACAAAGTATTATACAAAATGCTACAGCTATGGCAGGATTAGACTTAGCAAATTTATCAACTCAAGAAAAACTTCAAGTTGAAAATGCTAAAAACTTTTTAACTATGGATATGGCTAATCTTAATAATGAACAACAAGCTAATATGTTAAAAGCTCAACAAGAACAACAAAGATTACTTTCTGACCAATCAGCTGAAAATGTTGCAAAACAATTTAATGCTACAAGTCAAAATCAAGTAGCTCAATTTATGGCAAATTTATCACAGACTAACAAACAATTTAATACAAGTCAAGTTAATGCTATGGAACAGTTCAATACTCAAGCTTTAAATGCAGCAGAAGCAAGAAGAGCTGGTAGAGAAGGTGAAGCTGAAAAACTTGAAGCTCAATTAAAAACAGACATAAGTAAATTTAATGCACAATTAGATTTTCAAAGAGAAGAATTTAATTCTAAAAACGAAACAGCAATAGCACAATCTAATGTAGCTTGGAGAAGACAAGCTAATACTATAGATACAGCAGCACAAAATTCAATCAATCAACAAAATGCACAAAATGCATTTGGTCTTACTGCTTCAGCTATGAACTTTTTATGGCAAGAACTTCGTGACGAAGCTGATTTTAATTTTAGAAGATGGGATAACGAAGAAACTAGAAAGACTTCAATATACACAGCAGCTCTAGGAAATGATACAGGAGCAGCATCAGACAGTAATTGGAGCAGTAATTTAACAGCAATATCAAGCTTAATAAATGGGTGGTTAAACTAATGGGATGGTTAAGAAAAAAAGCTAAACAAATAGCAGGTGCTTTTAGAAAAGTAGGACGTAAATTAAAAAAAGGTTTAGGTAAGATAGCTAAAGCTTTTGGTAAGTTAGGACCTCTAGGTTCTGTAGCTTTATCATTTATATTACCCGGAATAGGAGGAGCTATTGGTAGTTGGTTTAGTGGATTACCTGCTGGAAATTTTTTAGTTAAAATTGTTAATGGAATGAAAGGTGCTTTTGGTGCTGTAAAAAATGGTATGGGAACTGTATTTAATAAAGTTACAGATGCTATTGAGTGGAGTATGAATAAAGTTGGTGGTACAGTTGGTAAAGGAGAAGTAGGTTCAAACTTTAGAAACTTTGTAAGTGATGTAACTGGTGGATTTATAGACAAATCATCTATACAAATTGAAAAAGCTGCTGTTGATTTAGGATTAGACCCTGAAGCTGTACTAGAAGCTATTGATAGTGGTTTAACTACTAGGGAAGAAATTTTAGGCAGAGAATTAACAGAAGAAAGTTTTAAACTTAAAGATAAAGCAGCTCAAAAAATTATTGATAATAAAGCTTTAGTAGATGCTTCACAAGGACCAAAAGAACGTAAAGCTTTTTTAGATAATTTAAGTAATAAAAATTTAAGTTTAAAAGAAAAAATTACAACTAGCTCAGAGTATAAAGCTTACAAACCTATTGAAGCTGTAAGAATGGCAGGTGCTGCAATTAATGCAGGTGAAGAAGCTTTTGAATCTCAAGTAGCTTATCATAAAGCTTTAAAATCTGATTATTTTAAACAACAAGCAAGTTATCAATTAGGAGCTGTAGAACAACAAAACTATTCTCATGTTGGTGAAATGCCAATGTTTGTAGACTTTTCTAATTTTAATCCATCACAAGATGTAGGGTCTCAATATTTAACTTACAGAGGACTCGGAGGACAAACTGCTTCTTTATCAAATATAAATCCAGAAAATATAGGTGGGTATGGTTTTGATTACGAAACATTTCTTAGAACACAGTTAGGAGACAGACTATATGAATAATCCAAATGCAATAGCACAAGACGCAGCACCTTTTTTATTTGAAGGTCCAGTAGCTGGTCAATCATTAACAAATGACCCAGAAAATCCTTATCCTTGGGAAAAAGCTCCTGAGATGACTTCTGTTAAAATGGCTACAGAAAAAATATTCTTTGACCTTTTAAAAGAAGATAACCTTACAACTGTTGCAACTTTAATGTCTCAGAAAACTCCAGTTGCAGACATAGCTAATTTATTATTAACAGCAGGATTTCAAAAAGGTAAATGGAATCCTGATTTAATGTTAAATCTTTTAGAGCCTACTATGTATATGTTAATGGCTATAGCAGAAAAAGCTGGTATTGACCCAGTATTGACAAGAGATGATGCTGATGTTATAATAGAAGATGATGAAGACCAAGCTCTTCAAGATTTACAAACATCTAGAACAGAAACAAGAAATGTTATTCCTGAAGGTAAAGGATTTAAAGATGCAGTAATTAAAAAAATTAATCCTATTTCAGTTGGTAGTAATATTAAAAAACAATTAGATACTTTAGATAGTGAAAAAATAAAACAAAGTATTTTACAAAAACAAAAACCTTCCTTACAAAATCAAGAAAGTTTATTAGGTAAAACAGGAGTTTAAGATGGCTGAAGATATGTATGGTAATATGGGTGATATGAGTCTTGATGAATTAGGTTCATCTTTATTACAAAAAAAAGCAGACTCAGACAGGGCTGCTGCTAAACGAGCTAAAAAAAATGAAAAAGTACAACAAGCGTTAGCCTTATTGTTAATGGGTCAAGGCGTTATGAAAAGTCAATTTAAAAAACGCATGACAGAATTAAATGACTTTCATAAATTTGAAACAATGAATGCTGACCATAAAGCTAAACAATTAAATGTTAATGCTACTATTTTAAATACTATAGGTAATAAATGGAATGGTCAAGGTGGTTATGAAAGTTTTAAAGACAGTGAAGATTATTTAGGATTTAGTCAAGCAGTAAGACCTTTTGTTGACCAAAAAATTAAAGCAATGACTTCTGATGAATATGATAGTATTTATGGTACAAGTACATATGAAAACGCTATAGATTTAGCAACAAATGGATATGCTAAAAAATATTTAGAAGTAGATAAAAAATCTGGTAAAGCAAATTATTTAGCATATGAAGATGGACTAAGAGAACTTTTAGGCGATGAATCAATAGACATGGATAAAAATGATTTATTTCAAACAGCTATGGGATTAGATGCATCTACTTTAACTATGTATCAAAAAAGAAATTATCAAAATGTATTAAATCAATATAAATCTCAAGGAAATCTTATTGGTGGTTTTAAAAGAGTATTAGGTTTATTTAATGATGACTATAAAAGAAAAGGTGGATTTGATATTTTTTCTGAAGTTAAAGAAAATGCATTAGCTGGACCAACTATAAGAGATTTAAATCAAGCTATGAACTTAAAAGGTATGACTAACAATATAGTTAGTAAAGCTTTAGCAGATGCATCTAAATCTCCAACAAGATGGAGAGAAAGAGCTGCAGGTAAAAGATTTGAAAACTATAGAAAAGATATAAGTGAAATATATTTACCTCAAATGACAAACTTGCTTGATGAAGGAAGATACCCTAGTGAATTAAAAACAGATACTTTTATTGGTAAAGGAAACTGGGATGAATTTATGAGAGATATTTCTGATGAAGATAGAAGAAATTTAGTTATGGACACTGCTGCATTAAGTTTAAGATTAAAAGAAGATAGAAAATTTTTAACAGCAGTGTATAATGAAACAGAAGGGAAAAAAGAAGACGGTAAAAGCTTTAATGAATTTAGAGCTATATTAGATGATGAAGCAAATAGAACTATGTTTGCTGCTATGATAGTTACAGACGCAGGTTTTAGAGATGAAAGTTGGATTCCAAGAAAACAAGAAACTTATAATTCTTTTGGAACATTAAATGAAGTTTATAATAAATATAATGTAAGTAATTTAATTGGGGAAAGTATTAATGTTAATAATAGAGGTGGTATAGATTTACCCGAAAGTTATATTAATGCTTCAAAAGATAGAAAAAAAGATATGTTAGAATCTACAGTTAAAGATATTTTATCAACTTCTAAAACTGAAAATGAAAGAAATATAAAAATTGGTGGTGCATTAGATATTGAAATTAATAAATATTTTGGAATGGACTCTCAAGCTTATATAGAAAGTTTAGCTGCTAGAGAAATGAAAGGCGTTGAAACTTCAGTAAGTTTAGAACAAGAAATACAAGAAAAAATATCTAAGCTTCCTGAAGAAAGTATTTTTATGGAAGGCATTAGACCTATTTTACCTAGTAGAGAAGAAAGAATTAGAAGAGATATAGAAACTAAAGAAGAAAGTAAACAATCTACATTAACTCAAGAAACATATAATGAAGTTGAAGAAGCGGTTGATACATTATTTACAGGTGGTTTAGGAAATATATTTACTAATACAAAAACTGAATTAAAAGAAAATAAAATAAAAAAAGAAGAGTCAGAAAAAATTAAAAAATATTTTAAAGATAAATATGATATAAATATTAATCCCGTAGCTTCTCCTGATGTTGTAAAACTTAGAACAACATTAAAAGAACAACCTGAAATAGCTAATGAAATTTTAAATATAGTTAAAGATTATAATCAAGATAAAACTTTTATACCTCCAAAAATAGAAAACGAAAAAAAAAAGATTGAATTAAATTCTAACTATAATAATCCTGAATATAATAAATTATTAAATATACATTTAGATAGATTAGGTATTGATAGTAAAGAATTAGCTACTCGAGATTTAAATGAGTTAGCATCTTTTATATTAGAAGCAGAAAGCGATGGTAATTTTGATGCTGCTAATCCAGATTCTTCAGCTAGAGGAGGTTATCAATTTTTAAAAGATTCTGTTGACCCTGCTGTAGTTAGATTAGAAAAGTATTTTGGACCATTACCTAGATTTGATGAGGCTAGAAAAACAGGAGATGTTAGAAGTTTAAGTCCTGAAGACCAAACTCTTTTATTTATGGCTGATATTTTAGAAAAAACAGCCGTAGTAAATGGTGTAGAAACACCGGGATATGGCGATAAATTATTTAATAAATTTTTAACTGCTGACAACAAGAAAGATAAACAAAATGCAGCTTATGAAATATATACTATTTTACATCACACAACAGATAAAGAAGGTAACATTCCTCTTAGAGCAAAATTACAAACTAAATTTAAATTAAGAAAATATTTTAATGAGTAATCAACTAGACCTATACATTCAAAGCTTACAAGAACAAAAAGCTAAAGAAGAAGAACAAGAAGAAGAACAATCTTTTTATTATACTCCTACATCTGAAACTCCTGAAGGCTACGAAACTTTTGTAACTGAGCCTACAACAGAACGTGAAGTAAATCCTTACGATTCTACTCCGGGAAAAACTACACTTACTGAACTTAAAAAAGACCCAGAGTTTGCTAAAAGAGCTTCAAGGTTTTTAGATGGTGTAGGTAGTAATGATAATATTTTTGAATACCTTAGAGACTCTGACTATAGTTTAAGTGCTGCTGCTGTTCGTTCTTTTCAAACAGGTAGGTGGACAGAAGAACAAAAACAAGACTATGCTTACTTACGTGAAAAATTTAATAATGCAGACATAGGTAATTGGAAAGAAAGATTTGGAATGATAAAAGATATTGGGGTTGATATTTTAACTGACCCTGCTAATATTGTTACTGCTTTATTTGCTATTCCTAGTGGTGGTACTTCTTTAGGAACTAGGGCTGTTTTAGGAACTGCTGCTAAAGAAAGCATGAAGCAATATACTAAAGCTCAATTAAAAACAAAAGCAATTAAAGATAGTGTGCTTTTTGGAGCTGCTGAAGGTGCTGCATGGGGAGGACTACATAATTATTTTGTTCAAGATATAGATATGGATTTAGGTTTACAAGATGATATAGACTTAACTCAATTACAATTATCTACACTTTTAGGTGCAGGATTTACTGCAGGATTAGGTGGTGGGATTAGATACGCTACTTATGGTAAAGGTGTAAAAGAAACTGCAGAAGAAACAGCTAAGAAAGTAGACACAAATGTAGACACAGTGCCTGTTACTGAAATGCCAGAGCCTTATCAACAATTAGAATTTAAGTTTAGTAATGAAGAAATTATAGAAGATGTTGCTCGTGCTAAAACAAGAAAAGAAATATTAGAAGAGTCTGAAGCTGAAGAAGTATTAGTAGAACCTTTAGAAAAATTAAAAGCTGAAGGTGAAAAAGCTCAAAGCAAAGGTACAGTATTTTTACATAAGTTTATAGCAAATACTGTAGGTAAACCGACTACAGCATTTTTAAGCTATGTAGATAAATCACCACAACTTCAAGTATTACTCAAAAAGTTTAGATATGATTATGATGTTACATTAACTGGGGAAGGTTCAGAACTTGTAAAAGAAAAATCTTATGGTTTAGCTGTTGGAGAAAGAACAGGTAAATATCTATATGGTTTAGCTAAGTCATTTAATGTATTAGACAGAGTAGGCTTTAGAGCTAGACTAGCTAAAGACCAACAACAGCAATTAAATTCTTTATTAAGAGATAAAAGAGTAACCGGAACTAAACGAGAAGCTCAAAGAGCAGGTAATAAAGTTTGGATAAGAGATTTAATAGGTAAAGAACATAATGGATTTATAGTAACAGAAGATGTTGCAGTTTCTTTTGGTGGTAAAAACTTTGATGGTACTGAAGGTGTTAGAAATATACTAGATGAATCATTTAATGATTTAAATCGTGCAGGATTATTTAGACCTAATACTATTAATAAAGGTGGTTATTTTCCTAGATTATTTAATTATAAAGCTTTAAAAGAAAACAGAGAAAGATTTCAAAAAGATTTAATTGATTCAGGGCACGCTGACCCTATAAATGAATTAGATGAAGTAATTATTAAAAATGCTGATAATGAAAAAATTAAAGGTGTTTTAGAAGACGCAGTTGGTAAAGACGAAAGTGTGTTTGGTGTTGATTTTTTAAACCTAGCAAAAGGAGATATAGAAAAAGCTAAAGAATTAAAAGCTTCTCGTATTGTAGGAGATATGCTTGAGGAAAGATGGACTCCTTTTGAAATTAAAATAATGATGAAAGGAAAACAAGCCGGAGATTCTGCTGGAAGATTACAAGCTAGAAGATTTACTAATCTTGATGACAATAAAATTGCATATGTATTAGAAGATAATACACAACAAATATTAGAAGACTATTTTACTAATTCTGCTAGAGCTATTGAAAGGTCTAATTATTTTGGTAAAAATATATTAGAATTTGAATCTAAGTTTTTAGTTAATAAAGGTGGAATTAGAGATGAATTAAAAGCAAGTGGAATGAGTGAAAATGAAGTTGATGGAGTTCTTGATAGTCTTAGAAATATGCACAAGCGTGTAACTGGAATTGAAACAGATTCACAGTCTATATGGAAAACAAAAGGATGGGCAAGAAATGCTGCTGATTGGGGCAAATTAACACAACAAATGGCTCATCTTCCGTTTGCTACTTTGTCTAGTATTACTGAACCTTTTTTATTACTTACAAGAGCTGGTAAATCTGATGCTCCTAAAGTTATAAGTGATATTGGAAATGCTTTAGTTAAAGAAGGTCAAAGTGTTATTGATAGAACTATAAAAGGTTTTCAACGTGGAGTCTTACGTCAAAGAGTTAAAGGTATAAAAGATATAGACGATGAAGCATGGGGAGAGTTATATCAAACTGGACTAGCTTTAGAACAAGCAGTGCAAGAAAGGCTTGAAGGTCTTGCAGGTGAAGGACTACATGGTAGTTTAGCTAAGAATATGCAACAAGGATTCTTTAAAGTTAATTTACTTACACAATGGACAAGAGCTGTTCAACTTGCATCATTTACTACAGGTAAAAGATTAATAAAACAAAATGCTGAAAAGCTTTCTAAAGGTGGATTAAGTAAAAGTAAAAAAGAATATCTTACTAAACAACTTGGAGACTTAGGAGTTAAAGCAGATGATGCTGTTGCATGGTATAAAAAATCTACAGTTAACGGTAAGTGGGATGATAACATAGCTCGTAGTCAAAAGTTTTATCAAGAACAATATACTTCAGGAGCTAATAGATTTGTAAAAGAAATTATACTTAATCCTAGTACTGCAGAAGCTAACAGACCTTTATGGTTTTCAACGCCTGCAGCTCAAATGTTAGTACAGTTTGCAGGATATCCTACAGTATTTAATAACACTATACTTAAAAGATTTGCAAATGAAGGAGTTAAAGACCTTAAACAATTTAAAAAAACAGGAGATATTGCAGCTTTTCAATCTATACCAAAAATGTTACCGACAGTTATACTAATGAGTTCAGTAGCTCATGTAGGTAATATAGTTAGGAGTCAAGGACAAAATTTAAAAGATTATGAAACTGGAGCAGATAAAGAATCAGGTCAATTAATATTCGAAGCTGTTAGAAGATGGGGAGGTATAGGACCTTTTGATTATGCAGCAAGATATGACAATGAATATGACAGAAATGTAGGAACTTTAACAGCTTCTTTAAAAACTTTTGCAGGTCCATTACCGCAAGATGTTATTGATGGTGTGTTATATAGAAAAGGAATACCTGAAATTATGGTAACTAATGTTCCCGGATATGGTTTACTACCATCAGATACAAGAAAAGCTATGAGGGCTGCAGCAAGAGGCACAGCTAGTAAAGAAGAAGAATATAAAGTAAGACAATATTCTAAAGGTGGTGTAGTTAAAAATGTACCTAATGTAACAGACGAACCTGACGAAATGCAAAGCAGAGTAACAGGACAGCCTTTTAATGCAACATCAGAAGCTGCACAAGATATTGAAGATAGAGAACTTAAAGGACAAATGAAAGGACTAGGATTATGAATATAGAATTATGTAAAGAACAAATTAAAAGACACGAAGGCGAAGTCCTTGAAATCTATAAAGATAGTTTAGGTTATAAAACTTTAGGAGTTGGACATCTTTGCCAACCTAACGACCCTGAATATAATTGGAAAGTAGGTACAAGAGTATCTCAAGAAGTAGTAGATATGTATTATGAAAATGATTTTAATAATCATTACATGGAAGCTATACATGTTTTTGGAAGTGAAGAAGGTTTTTATAATCTTCCAGAAGATATACAACATGTCTTAGTTAATATGTGTTTTAATCTTGGAGGCTCTAGACTTTCTAAGTTTAAAAATATGATGAAAGCTTGTAGAGAACATAACTGGAAAGAAATGGCTGTGCAAATGGAAGACAGTCGTTGGTATGGACAAGTAGGTAGACGTAGTAAAGAATTACAAAATATGGTATTAGGAGTATGAAATGAAAGCATTATTAAAAAACATAGTTGGAGCTGTTGCACCTACATTAGGAACTGCCTTGGGTGGACCGATGGGAGGAATGGCAGCTAACATGATATCAGAAGTGTTAGGTGTTCCTAATACTCCAAAGGCTATAGAAAAAGGTTTAGCATCTGCTACTCCTGAACAAATGTTAGAACTTAAAAAAGCTGAACAAGCTTTTGAAGTACAAATGAAAGAGCTTGAAGTAGACGTGTTTAAATTAGAAACACAGGACGGACAAGATGCTAGAAATAAATTTAGTAAAGACTGGACAGCTCGTATTATGGGTGTGGCTGTTGTGGGTGGTTTTATGGGATATATATTTCTTGTTACTTTACAACCACCAGAGCAAAATTCTGAAGCTCTTATAAACTTAGTACTAGGATATCTTGGTGGTTTAGCAAGTGCTGTTATATCTTTTTACTTTGGAGCTTCTAACACTCAGAAAGACTAATGGATTCAGCAATAGCATTAATAACTGAATTAGGTTTTCCTATAGCTGCAGCACTTGGATTAGGTGCTTTTGTTTGGAAACTAATTAATAGAATTATTGATGGTATGGAAACCAAACTAGATACTTTAGATGATAAAGTACAAACATCTTTAGATACTATGGAAGAAAGAGTATCTACAAAACTTGATAGTCAATATGGTATTATAGTAAGTTTAATTGATAGAGTAAGAGCATTAGATAATCAAAGCATTAGACAAGATGTTCTTTTAAAAACTTTATTAGGTGTACCTAATTTAGTAGATATGGACAAAATAGCAAAAGCAGATAGAAATGACCAAAGAAAAGATTAATACAATAGATGACATACACCCAATGACACAAATTACAATAGCTTCAATAGTTCAAGTTTGTGTGTTAGGTTTTATGTTATTATCTATGATAGTAATTAGTAATTTATTTTAATATGAAATTAGTACCGACATTTAAAAGCGACAAAACTATACGTAACTGTAATTGGTGTATAGCTTTTTGGTGTGCACTTGTTGTATGTTTTTCTATAGGAAGTTTAGCAGACGAAGTAGTATTTAAATTTAAAAGCCCTAGTTTTAACGGAGTAAATACAAGCTCACATTATCTTACAATCCAGAACCAAGAGTTTAATCGTAAAGAAGCTCTCAAAGCAGAGATAAAAGCTTTACAAGATGAGATAGAACGAGACAAAGAAAACACAACTTTAGCTAGGTTTGTTAGGAACTTAGAATCTAGAATTTATGCTCAACTTTCTAGACAGTTAGTAGAAAATTTATTTGGAGAGATGCCCTCTGATAGTGGCATACTAGAATTAGAAGGCAATACTATTGAGTATAATGTTGTCGATGGAATAATAACTTTAATTATAACGGACAGTGATGGGAATTCTACAACGATTTCTTTGCCTATCGGTACTTTTACTTTCTAGTTGTGCAGTTATTTGGGAGAATGACGACTTAGTATTAACTAAAAAAATACAGTCTGCTTCTACTTTAGAACTACAATCAGAAGAATTAAAAAATTTACCACCAGCTAAGAACAAACCTACAATAGCTATATATCCTAATAGTTTTAAAGACTTAACAGGACAACGTAGAAGTAACAGTACCTTTGCTTTGTTTAGCACAGCAGTTACACAAGCACCAGAAGCTTTTTTAATAAGAACTTTTAAACATACAGCTAACGGAGAGTTCTTTAGAGTTGTTGAAAGAGTAGGTTTAGATGACCTAGTAAAAGAAAGACAGCTTATTAGAACTACTCGTCAAGAGTTTGAAGAAGATAACAAGATGAAACCTTTGCTATTTGCAGGGATTTTAGTTCAAGGTGGAGTTGTTAGTTATGAAGCTAACTTAAAATCTGGTGGTATTGGTGCACGTTATCTAGGGATTGGAAATTCAAAATCTTATAGAGAAGATACAGTAACTATATCATTAAGGTTAGTATCAGTATCAACAGGAGAAGTGTTAACAGAAACATTAGTTTCTAAAAGCATTATATCCACAAGTATTTCTCAGGATATATTTCGTTTTATCGAGGAGTCTACTGAACTAGTAGAGATAGAAGGTGGTGTAGCTGAGAATGAGAGTGTGTCTATAGCTTTGCAAAAGGCAATAGAAACAGGGGTTTTAAATATAATAAATATAGGAATAGAGAGAGGCTATTGGGAATATGAAAACATTAAAATTAATGAGCCTAGTTGCACTGATGAGTGTATCAGTAGCATACGGGGCTGACAACGAGATATATGTAGAGCAAAGTGGAGCTACTGCTAATTTAGATTTAGAGCAATTAGGTTCAGCTAACTTGATAGGAGGATTACAATCTTCTGCAGGTTCAATGACAGCACTAGACCTAGACGGTGGTACAATGACGCTTGATGTAAATCAAATAGGAGACACTAACAAATTTTTAGGAGACATTACTGCTGATAACTTTGTAGGTTTCTTTGAGTTTGATGGTGATACAAATAATTTTACTATACAAGTAGACCCTACTAATACATATGGAGCTGATGGCTCTAATGTTAATGTAGATGTTACTGGTAGTACAAATACTTTTACACTTGATTTAGCTACAAGTTCTATGGCTAGTAACACAGATTTAGATTGGATTATTAACGGAGACGGTAACGTAATTAATGCTGATATAGACTATGATGGTGGTACAAACTACATGGACATAGATGGAGATTCTAATACTGTAAACTTTGATGGACAAGGGTACGCAGGTGGGTACTTTTATCTTGACCAAACAGGTAACAGCAGGACTTTTAACATCAATCAAATGAGTACAAACGATAATGACTGGCTTAAAATACTTTCTACTGGGTCTAATGGTACTATCTGTGTCATCCAGAACGATGGGGGAAGTGCAGTCGGTTGCTAATATTGGCAACATAACTGAACTAAAAGGAGCAGGTCAAGTTGTAAGAGACGAAACCTATCAAGCTTCTATAGACCTAGACATAAACAGCTACGATAATGTCCAAACTTCTAATGGGAGATTGGGCATTACTTTTTTAGATGACAGCCAAGTTAGATTGACTGAGCATTCTGAATTAATTATAGATGAATTTATCTATGACCCTGACCCATCTAAATCTAAGATGGCTTTACAATTTGCTAGTGGAACTGCAAGGTTTATTACTGGTAAGTTAGCTACAATAGATAAAGAAAACATTACTATTAATACGCCTAGTGCTACGATTGGTATTCGTGGTACAGACTTTACTGTGACTGTAGATGAGTTAGGTCGTAGTTTAGTTATATTATTACCAGACAATGACGGTTTACCTAGTGGAGAAATAGTTGTTGCGACAGCTATGGGGCAGGTAATTCTTAACAAGCCTTATCAAGCTACTACAGTTTCAATGTTTGAAGCTGCACCGAGTAACCCCGTTATTCTTGACTTGACACTTGAGTTAATTGATAACATGTTAATCATTAACCCACCAAAGGAAAACCTAAGTGTTCAAGGAGAGAGTGGAGACGGTAATACTACTAACATTTTGGATGTTGACTTTCTGGAGTTTGATGATTTAGAAGTAGATTACTTAGCCGGAGATGAGCTTGAGTTTACAGAGTTAGATATAAACTATCTTGATGTAAATTTTTTAGAAGACTTGCTAGATGTAATAGCAGATGTAAATGAACTAGACCAAACAGAAACTATTTTAAATACTAGCTTAGATTTAAAAGGTACTCAGGTTGGGTATGATTCTTCTACGCAAATAAATACTTTTCTTACAGACAACCTTATAACTTTTTATAAAACTTTAGAAGATACAATAAGATTAGACTTAGACAAGTCAAATGCTTACACCGTTATT
>Ga0181373_1000178_pt1 | contig 15941 bp, 36 predicted proteins | sample LowvirmetaG_3_FD_130159 | JGI IMG/M metagenome (GOLD analysis project Ga0181373, IMG submission 130159) | Marine viral communities from the Subarctic Pacific Ocean - Lowphox_09 viral metaG | ecosystem: Environmental > Aquatic > Marine > Oceanic | place: Subarctic Pacific Ocean | collected... | reverse complement strand
TACAACTTATACAGTAAGCGAGGGTAAAATTAAAAAAGTGATAATGATATGAGTTACGGAAAGATTTACGAAACTACAGATTGGGGTAATGGTGCTTTAGACAATACCATAGGCTGGGGAATAGTTTATAGAGATTTTATAGACCCTACAACAGCTTTTGAGATATTGGCTGAGAATGGCGATTACTTACAGACTGAGAATAATAAATTTATAATAATAGAATAAAAATAAAAAAATGGCAAATAAAAAATTTAGTGAATTTGATTTAAAAACCAGCTCTTCGGACGTAGCGTTTGTAGTTGGTTTTAATGGCTCTGACAATGTTAGAATAGCACCATCAAATTTAAGTAGTGGTGGCGCATCAGACTTAAATGGTTTAAGTGATGTCTTAATAGATGGTACTTCTAATTATTTTGTTAATATTCCAGCGGGATTAAGCGGTAATCCAGCAGACAATTTAATAATAGGTTCTAATACTGGAACAGACTTAACTACTGGAACTGAAAACATATTAATAGGTAAAGATGCTGGAGAAAATTTATTGGCTGGTACAGAGAACACAATGCTTGGCGTTGATAGTGGTACGGCTTTAACAAATGGCTCAAGAAATACATTTTTAGGAAATTCTGCTGGATTTTTTACTGGTAATTCCATAACAGACGTAATTGCTATTGGTTATAAAGCTGGTACTTATGCTGCTGCGGGTACAGCCATTGCAATAGGTAGAGAAGCGGGTAGAAATAATAGTGGTAATGGGAGGATAGATGTTGGGTATAGAGCGGGTTATTCAAATAGTTCTGGTAATTGGAATTTAAATGTAGGTTACTTTGCTGCATATAGTAACACAACTGGTAACGAGAATACTATAATTGGAACACAAGCTGGATACAACAATACTGGGGGTTCAAATACATTTTTAGGCTATCAAGCTGGTTACAATCAAACAACTGGTTCAAATAATACTGTAATAGGACACGATGCTGAACCATCAGCGGTAGATGCAACAAACGAGATAACACTTGGCGATGCAAATATAGCCACTTTAAGATGTCAAGTTCAAACAATATCAGCTTTATCAGATAGTAGAGATAAAACAAACGTACAACCATCAACTTATGGATTAGATTTTATTAATAAACTAAATCCAGTAACATTTGATTGGAATATGCGAGATGGTGCAAAAGTAGGCGATAAAGATTTAGGTTTTATTGCTCAAGAACTTCAAGAGGTTGATGACGAAAGCTTACAACTTGTTTACGCTAATAACCCAGACAGACTTGAGGCAAGTTACGGAAGGCTTATACCAGTATTAGTTAAGGCAATTCAAGAATTAAAATTAGAATTAGATAACTGTAAAAATTGCAAATAATGTACAGAAACACAATAACAACAGAAAACACAGAGGAAAGCCACAAAGAGGTAATTACTTCGCAAATACAATACCAATTAAGTCAAATAGGTGCTGATGAAAATGTAGAAGCAATTAAATACCATTTTAAGTGGGTTTTAGCGAATGACTTTTATAAGAATGAGTTAAGCGCAGAGCAGATTACAGAAATGGAGTCTTACTTGCCAAGCGACTATGCTGATGCTTATGAAGATTTGCCAGAATAAGTAGTATATTTACATAAAAAACAATTATGGAAATTACTAAAGAACAAATTGCAAGAGTAAATCAAGTTATAAATACATTGCCTATCGCTGTGTTAGCACAAGCGCAAGAGATTGTAAAAATACTCAACGAATCAATACCAAAAGAAGATGATTAAAATTGGTAAATATGCTTTTAAAGACGAGGAAACCTCTGATGCTAAAATAAAGGCTTTAGGGGAAAACTCACACGCTATTGTTAAACTTGGGCATATAATTTTAAAAAAGGCAGAAAATGTAGATGACTATGTATTTAGCGATAAATATCACATAGACGTTATGTGGGTAGGCTTAGAAGACCACCCTTACGGCTGGAAGTCTGCTGCTGTTGGTAATATAGATGATAACGGAGTACACAGCTTTTATGGTGTGGACTATCAAACAAATAAAATGTAATGGTTAGAGGATTAAGATACTTAGCGGACAAAATAGAATTATTGCAGTTTTATCTTATTGCTAAATGGAACGCTTTTTTAAAAGGTTTAATGCTATGAGTTTAGATGATTTGAGATTATACACATTTAACATAATTACTTTAGGGGTTAGCTTTACTGCTGTTGAGGATAGTTTAAAGATCATACTTCTTTTAGCTTCTATTGTTTATACATTTCAAAAGATATACGCAACTTACAAAAAAAAGAATGAAGCTGACAAAGAACTTTAATCTAAGTGAGTTTGAGTGTAAAGGCAACCTTGAGGGTTGTTATTGTAGGATGCCAGATGATGTATATAGAAACATTAAAGAACTTGCAGAAAATCTACAAATTGTTAGAGATGAGTTACAAGAGCCTATAAAAATAAATAGTGCTTACAGATGTGAGGCTTGGAATGGTTTAAATAGAGGCTCTCTAAAATCACAACACTTGCAAGGTAAGGCAGCAGACATAGTAGTAAAAAACTTTACACCAGATGAGGTTGCAAATGCCATTGACAAACTACAACAAGGTGGTTTTATAAAATGTGGTGGAGTAGGTAGATACAACACTTTCACACACATAGACATAAGAGGTACTGATGCGCGTTGGGATTATAGAAAAAAATAATTATGCCTAAAAAGAAGTTTAAAGATACAACAGTAGGAAAACTGCTTTTAGGAGCAGCGAAAGTAATTAACCCAGCTTTGGGTAATGTGCTCGAGGGTGTTATATCTCCAAGCGAAGCAATCAAAGAAATTACTAAGTCTGACATATCTACAGAGGACAAGATAAAACTACAGCAATTAATACACGAACAACAAAACAAGGAGATAGAAGAAACCACGAAGAGATGGGTAAGCGATAATAGTACAGATAGCTACCTAACACGCAATATAAGACCTCTAACGCTTTCTTTTTTAACACTAACATTGTTTATATACATAATACTAGATAGCTCATTAGAAGGCTTTAAAATAGATTCTAACTGGATAGACTTGCTTTCTTCATTATTACTTTTAGTTTACGGTGGTTATTTTGGTATGAGATCAGCGGAAAAAATTACCAAAAACTTTAGAAAGTAAATAATTAATAATATATTTAATTTATATATATTACGTATATAAATATATATATATAATATTATAATATACGCACGTGTGGCAAAGAAAACTAAAAGAAAAAAATTAATAGAAAAGCTAGACAAAGTTTTCAGCATATACATAAGGCGAAGATATGCTGTAAATGAAATAGCTGAGTGTTTTACTTGTGGAAAAAAAGATCATTGGAAAAAACTTCAATGCGGCCACTTTCAAAGCAGAAAGAATTACTCTACTAGGTTTGGCACTTTAGACGACAATGATAAAATAACTGAATTAAATTGTCAAGTGCAGTGCGCCGGCTGCAACGTATTTAGATATGGTGAGCAATACTTATTCGCTAAACACCTAGATGAAACTTATTATGCGGGTATTTCTGAAGAATTATATATAAAATCTAAGAAAATAGTCAAACTAGATAATATAGATCTTGAGGTGTTAATAAGTAAATATCAGAATTTAACTGAAAAAATAACTAAATAATTTATATTTGTAAAACCAAATTGTCTTTGTTTTATGTTTAGATTGCTAACCAATCGGAAAAGGCCACTCTCTATTGAGTGGTTTTTTTTTGTTAAAAAGCTGTTAACTTGTTATTTTTTTTGTATATTTGAGGGAAAAATAAGACAATGACACATTATGAAGATGTAAAAAGAGCAGTTAGCAGTGATACTATAGACTACTTAAATGCTAGAGTTAAGGCTCTTGAGAATAGAGTTAAATATTTAGAGAATATAATAGACATAGAATACTTAAACAAAGAACAATGAACAGAGAAAAATTAAAAGAACTATATGATAAGTATAAATTAGATAAAGATGATTTTTTTAAGCATCAACATTATACTATAATAACGCGTCAAGGCATAGATAAAATACAGGGTATCGAACAAATTACTATAGATTATGAAGTAATTAGATGTGAGCCAAATTATGCTGTATTTAAAGCTTATGCAGAGAAAGACGGTAAAAAAATCCAAACATTTGGAAGTGCAAAAAAAGGCGATAATTTTAAAGATGGGACTACTAACAGTTGGTACGTGGCCGAAATGGCTGAAAAAAGATCAATGAGTAGAGCTGTTTTAAAACTAACTGGCTTTTATGAGCTAGGAGTATTTGGAGAAGACGAAAGTGAAACATTTAAAAAATAAACTATGAGTGCAATAATAACATATTCAATTCGAGTAGATAAACTACCAAAAGAGAAATTTATAGCAGGTAAAGATGGCGCCGTTTACGTCAATCTAACAATGAGTGTCAACGACGAAACTAGGTACGGTAATAATACTAGTATTTATGTCAGTCAAACTCAAGAGGAGCGTGAAGCTAAAAAGCAGAAAACTTATATCGGAAACGGCAAGGTGGTTTGGAATAACGGGACTATAGTAAATGCTGAGCGAGAAGTTAAAGATCAAGAGTTAGTATCTGAAGATTCTAGTTCTTCTGATTTGCCTTTCTAAATAAATTAATAAATAAATATATATTTTAGAGGGGCCATGTGCCTCTCTTTTTTTAACACTAAAGTAAAAAATGACCGAAGAAAAGACTACGGATAATATGTTAATGGAGCTAATTAAAGAAGAGTGTTTTATAGACACCTCTAAATTCATGGAATATCCTCCTATAGCTTTGAGTCTTGGTCAAACTACTATAAAAACTAAAGATGGCGATAAAGATTTGCCGATTCCAATAGGAACATACGGTAATTTCAGTTTTGTGCAGGCGCCACCGAAAACAAAAAAGACTTTTTTTATATCACTTTTAGCTTCAGTTTATTTAAGTGGCGGGAATAATTTTGGCGGTAAAATGAGAGGTTATAGAGACGGTAAATGCTTAATACATTTTGACACAGAGCAAGGCCATTGGCATAGTCAAAGAGTTTTTAAAAGAGTACAGGACATGGCTAATATGCAAGATTTTGGATGTTACCATACTTATGCTTTACGAACTATTAATTATAAGCAAAGAATGCAGTTTATAGAATATTGCTTAGAAGAAAATAAAGACAAAAATGGTCTTGTGATCATTGACGGGATAGCCGATTTAGTTTCTGATGTTAATAGTATAGAAGAGTCTAACCTTTGTGTGCAAAAAATAATGGAATGGAGTGCTAGGTATAAGTGTCATATAGTCACTGTTATTCATAGCAATTACGGAAGTGACAAGCCCACCGGGCATTTAGGTAGTTTTTTAATGAAAAAGACAGAAAATCAAATACAATTAGAGGCAAACACAGTAAATAAAGAATGGATAACTGTTAGTTGTAAAAATTCTAGAGGTTATGCTTTTGAAACTTTTAGTTTTAGTATTAACGAATTTGGTTTGCCATTTGTGGTTGGTGAAATATACGATCCACTTAAGTATTTTGTAACATCAAAAAATAAATTAAAATGAGATCTTTAGTTGAATTAGCTTTTTTAAAGCATAAAGACTGGATAAATATTGTAAAGTCTTTTGGTTGCAATCCTAGTTTAGCTGAGGATGTTGTTCAAGAAATGTACATACAAATACATCTCGACATACATAAAGGGCTTGATATATCTTATAAAGGTGATATAAATCATTATTATTGTTACAAGGTTTTAAGAGGTATTTATTTAAACATACATAAAAAAGAGGCTAAAAAAATAAAAATATATTTAGATCAAACTAAAGAAATTCAACAAATAGATGAGGCTGGTATCGATGAGGTAGAATATGCGCAAAATAAAGAAAAAGTAGATAATATATTAAGTGAGTTATACTGGTACGATAGAAAAGTTTTTGAGATAATAGCAAGCGGTAAAAGCGTTGCTAGTTTAAGTAGGGACACTGGCATAAGCTATATATCGCTTTATAACACTTATAGAATAACTAAAAAATTTATAAAAGATCAATTATGAAACTAGGAGATTTATTTTTTTATTTAACATACTACACGGGCATACATTGGCTCGTTAAAAAGATTAGTAAATTATTTAACAAAGACTGTGGTTGCGATAGACGTCGTGACGAGTGGAATGATATTGATCTATGGAAATAGAAGACAAAAAACAATGGAAAGAATTTAAAGCCAACGTTAAAAGTAGGTTAACACAAGATCAATATAAACTGTTATGTAGGTTACATGCTAAATATTATGATCATAATTACCACGAGCCTTGTAGTTGTAATCCAAAAAGACTACTGCAATGGATATCAGATATTGATAAAGTATATGAAAAGTGTTAAGGTTTTGTTAAAATAGTTTAGAAATAGTTAATAACGTTAAATTATTTGGTATATTAGCCATAAACATATAAAACAAAACAAAATGAATACAAAAGAACAATTATTAGAAGAATGTTTAGAAGATTTTACTAAACAAATAAATGATTATACAAGACAATATAATTATTCAAATCAAATAGCAAACGAATTTTTAGGGTTAAATCAAATATCATTTTTTAAAAGATTAATGTTAAAACTTAAAATGTTTTTAGGGTTAATTAAAATTTAAACAAAACACAATGGAAACACTTACAGAAACAGAAAAGGCTTGGATAACTATGATGGTCGAGGCTTACGGAATGAACGAGCAAACTGCACTATCTTATATACTAAACAAATGAGAACGCAGCTTGATGACTTACGCAAAGAGTTGAAACAGATAGATGCTATCTTGTATTACGACACTTACAAGAAATCTTTAACCAAAGAAAAAAAGATAGAGTTGGAAAATAGAGCATCACACATTAGAAGTATAATAATAAACATACAATAAAATGAAAAAGACAAAAACTGGATTACATATACAAACACGCAAAAACAGAATAGAGGTTTATACCGAAAAAGAGTTGGAAGCCATAGAGCGTGAAAAAGAACGTCAAAGAGAAATAATAATACAAGTTGCTATTATATTTATGTTAGCGGTGTGTGTGGCTTTAGGTTACTTAATTGGTTCTGCAAGTTAGTATGGACTTACTGCAAAAACAACAATACGGATTGTGGTACTCATTCCTTATAGAAAAACTTATTGACTGGAAAGAAGAAAAACCTAACAACAAAGATTTAAATAACTGTGTAAAAGCAATCACAGAAATAGGAATACTCTCAAACCAGTTGATAACAGAGGTTGATATACTAACTAAGAAAGTGGATTTAATAAGGCACGAGAAAAACAAAGAAATACAAAAACTAAGACAAGAACTAAAACAATACGAGATATGAGAATTGGATATTATGGCGTAGATCTAGAAGTTACATACAGACATTACATTGGAGAACCTGAAACTTATGACTACCCTGGATCACCAGATGAGGTTGAACTATTATCTGTTGAGGTTAATGATATTGATATAACTGAAATTCTAGTAGAAGAACAAATTGAAGAGATAGAAAACATAATACTAAATAAATTATGAAAAATAAAAAATATACACAAATGCAAAGAATACTTAGGTTAGAGAATATAGTATCTCAGATGTATATTAAAATAGAGGCGTTTAAAATATTATTAGATAAACATCAATTTAAAGACGAAGAAGAATGAATATATTAGAAGAAGCTAATGAGATCATAAATAAAAGATCTCAAGAAAAAGAGAGAATGTATGGGCCATTCTCAGAGGGCATGGAAAGAGCGGCTATGATCGCTTCTGGCTCTACTGGCAAAACAATTACCGCTAAAGATATGTATATGTGCATGATTGCGCTTAAACTATCTAGAGAGAGTTATTTTCATAAAACGGACAATCTTTTAGACGCAGCTGCATACATAGGTGCTTTAGATAATTATGAGTTAGAAAAGGAATTAAAAAAAATAAACTCATGAAGAAGATTGGAATGTTAGGGGTTTTAACTAACCTAGGTACTAGATTGTATTCTCACAATGCTGGATGGACTTATGTCACTAGATCTATACTTAGTGAGAGATCAGTTTACGATGTTGATATAGTGTCAAATACAGATGATTTTAATAAATATGATGCTTTAATAATTAATGAAGGCGTTAATTTTAAACCAGGTGTTTTTAATTTTTTTGGAGGGGTTCAAGACAGGCAGATAAATGCACTTAAGAAGTTTAGTGCCTATAAGGGCAATGTGTTTTATTTAAATAATTTTGCGGACTATACTATACCTTGTAAGAAAAGAAAAGACTTATCTAAGTATTGTGATCTTACTTTCCCTATAGGAAAAGTTATAGATATATCTAAATACGGTGATTCTATTATAGTTGGTGATAGTCACAGTATCTCCGCGTGGGAGCCTGGTAGAACTATAAATAGATTAGATGGTAAAACTTTAAACGGCGCTTTAAAAATAGGTTTAAAAAATCTAATACCTAGTAATGATCAAAAAGACGTGCAGTTTTATTTTGGCAATATAGATGTTAGGTTTCACTTTAAAAGATTCGGTGGGATTAAAGCAATAGATAAATTATTAGACGAGTATGGATCACAGTTAGTTGATTTAAAAAAACAAGGTTATTCAATAAAGTTAACTCACTTAATACCAATAGAGAGTGAGCTTAGAAAAATACCTGGAACAGGCAAGTACAAAGGACAGGATTTTTTTGGCACTAGAGAAGAAAGAACACAATACGTAAATTACTTTAATACTTGTTTAAATAATTTTTCTTTAGCTTACGGTTTCGATATTGCTAGATGGGATAAATTAAACTACAATGAATTATCTTTTGATGATATGGAGTCAAAACAATCTGTTCACCTGAGGCCATCATCTTACATGAACTTCGATAAATTAAAAACAAATTAAGATGCTAAACAAGTTTTTAGACTATTATAGTAAAGCAAAAAAGATGCAGGAGTTAAAATTCCAGGGTAAAAGCTGGAGTTTTGAAGATGTAAATGATGATCTTGTTTGGAACATACCAATATACGATGTTGTTAATAGAAGGTTTGCCGCTTTCAGTAGTTTCTTAGAAGCAATACACTTGCGTGACGATGATCCTAAGGGCAACGGTAAGTATTTTAATTTAGCTAAAAAACTAGATTCAATTGATTTTATAAACTTGTGTTATTTGTTTAGATTATGTGGTTCTGGTATTAATTACAAACCTAAAGTAGGTGATCAAGATCCTTTCGGAACTCATGGATTTGGTAATTTCTGGATAGTTGATAGACTTAGTAAAGGTTTTATTGATACTAAAGACTGGATAGACACTATACCTGATAAAGGTTTTTGTGACGTTAAAGGTTATTTATTACCTATGATCAAAGGCGGTTTAAATAATTATATAAAGAATAATTCTATAATGCTTTTAGATAATCTAATTGAATTTATTTACAAAGGTGATCAAAAAAACATTAAAGAAGTTGTTGATTATGGAAATAAAATTTTAAATTTACATGGGTTCAAACGACAGAATTTTGTTTTAACAGCCTTTGCTATGGATATGGCTGAGTATTTTCCTATATTAGTGTCTAGGACTTCTGATGTGTACGTAGGTAGTAATGCTAAGAAATGTTTGAAAATGATAATGCCAGGCGTTAAACACGACAAAGCTTTAAGGACTCTTTGCGAGATGACTGGTTTTCACTCAATGCCTTATGACATGGAAGATGTGGCTTGCGACTTTATTAGATATATTAATAATTTTCAATCTAAGGAGCATATAGAAATGAATAAAGGAGTAGTATATAGAAATAACATAACATGAAACAAGTATTTTTAAACAAGCAAGAAGGTATTGATAATAAAGATCTAAGACTAGGTAAGGATTTAAAATATTATTTAGAATTAACGGATGGTTTTAAGAGTTCTTTTGATGATTTTAAAGTTATAAAATCTTCTGGTTTTAATATAATAGATGAGTCTCAAGCATGCTCAGTTGGGTATAAAGCTAGAAGCGGGGAGTTTTTACTATCTAAACTAAAACAACAAGGCGTAAAAGAAATAGTATACGTACAACCAAGAAGGGGTTTCGCGGGTATAAGTTTATCCTATCTATGTAAAAAATATAATATGGACTTAACCTTAGTTATGCCCTCTTCTAAAAAGTCTTCTGATCATCAAAGGTTGTGCATAGAATACGGTGCAAAGCCTTTATTTTTAAGAGTAGCGGCTATGCCTAACGCTAACTCTATGGCTAAGAAGTATGCTCAATCGACAGGTGCTTACTTCATACCGCTAGGATTAAACCATGAATACGTTGTAGCCTGCGGCGTTAAACTAATACACGAGTTTTTTAAAGACAAAGAACATCCTAAAAGAATGTGGACTGTAATATCTACAGGCGTATTGTCTAGAACTCTTCAGATAGCATTGCCTGAAACTGAGTTTTTTAACGTAGCAGTGTCTAGGAATATTCAGCAAGGTGATTTGGGTAGAGCTAACTTTATTAGTTATCACAAGGCTTTTAATCAAAAGTCTGACTTAATACCCGTTGATTTTGACTGCGAACAGTCTTATGATTCTAAAGGTTACGACTACATGACTAGATACGGTAAGGAAGGTGACTGGTTTTTTAACGTGGCTGGTAATGCACCGGAAACAAAACTACTTGAAACAGAGGTAGATTCTTATAGAGACTGGAGAGACTTAAGAGATTTTAAACAATACATAAAATGAGAAATAGTTTTTATAACGCAGATCATGCTTATGATTTTTTGCTAGACGACATTATAATTAACGGTGTAGATTTTAGAGACACTAAAGCTATATTTAATTGTGGCTTTTATATATTAAACCCTGAAGAAAATCATATAACAAATAAAGAGCGAAAATGGAATTTAAAGTACGCTGAAGCTGAATGGCAATGGTATTTATCTGGTGATCCTAGCATTAAAAAGCTTGGTGAATTATATGGTAAAATACCGCCTATATGGGAGCGCATGGCAGATTCAAATGGCAATGTTATGAGTAATTATGGTTGGCAATGGCAACGTAATAATCAATTAGAAAATGTAATTTGTTTATTAAAAGAAAACCCAGAAACTAGACAAGCAGTCATTAGTATATATGACGGTAAAGAGATTAATAAATACTCTAATGACACACCATGTACATACGCTATACAGTTTACCATACTTGATAACAAGTTGTGTATGTCTGTCTACATGCGTTCTAATGATATCTGGTACGGCTTCTGCAATGATCAGTATCAATTCTCATCGTTACAGAAAATGATTGCTAAGAGATTGAGTTTAGATATTGGTTGGTATTACCATCATGCTCATAATATGCATTTGTATAATAATAAAATATAAATGTATTATATTTACCACATAGAAGGTATCAAGGTCGGTTGTACTAATAACCCTGCTAAGAGGATAGTACACCAACAAGGCTATAAAGATTTTAAAATATTAGCTAAAACTAAATGCATCGATGAGGCTTCTAAGCTAGAATTAGAATGGCAAAACAAGTTAGGCTATAAGAATGATATAAGAACATACAAACAAACAATAAATAATTTTATGCTACACATTACTAAGACAACAATAACTTTTAAAAAAACGTTTAATAAAAGCTTTGACAATTATACTTGGCCATCTAATATAGAGTTAGATCAAGATTATAACATAGAAGTAAATGAAGCCGTTAAAGACTTTATATTGCAAAACAACTTTAAGTCAGCACATAACGATGAGAGATACGTATACTCTCAATCCTTAAAAAACTTTTGGGATATAGAAAGTAAGCCTAAATTAAATTTAGAAATATTTGACAACATAAGATCTTGGGCTAATGAAAGAGGCTTGTATGAAAAAGGCAATCCACATACACAATATGTTAAATTGATGGAAGAAGCAGGCGAACTAGCAAAGGCATTACTAGAACAAGATACAAACGAAATAGAAGATGCTATAGGTGATATGGTTGTAGTGTTAACTAACTTAGCACACTTAAATGCTATGACTATCGAAGAGTGTATACATTCAGCATATAATGTTATAGCTAAAAGAACAGGTAAAATGATCAATGGAACATTTGTAAAAGATGATACTACTAATTGATGCTGATAGTTTAATCTACGCAGCTTGTTTAAGATCTAAAAAAGAACTAGGCGACGATAAATACTATAGAAATATAGAAGATAGCATCGCTAAGTTTGACGAGCAGTATATGAAAATAGTTAACGACTTAGAAGAGTTGTACGACATAAAGCATATATATACTTTTAACGGATGTAAAGGTAATTTTAGAAAGCTGATAACAAAAAACTATAAAGCAAATAGAGATGGCGTTGAATTACCACCTTTGTTGTCTGAGATGCATGAATTTGTTAGAGATCAATACAACGGTTTACATGCTTACGGTGTTGAGACAGATGATCTTGTTGCTAAGTATTGGTATGATATATCAAATCAAATAGGTAGAGATAAAGTTATGATAGTCTCTATTGATAAAGATTATAAGCAGTTTCCGTGTTTAATGTACAACTATCATTACAAGCATAAAGTTGTTTATGATATTAGTGAGCAAAATGCTTTATATAATTTTTATGAGCAAATGATAATAGGAGACAGCGTAGATAATGTAAATTACTTTAAAGGAAAGGGTAAAGCTTATGCTAAAAAACTGTATAAGTCTTGCAATAATAAATTCTGCTATGTTAAAAATCTATATAAATTATTTAAACAAAAGTATAAATCAAAGGCTAAGCAGAAATATATTGAATGCTATAACCTATTAAAACTAAGAACAAAGATATGAGTATACATTATGAAACAGAACAAGGCTTTGACGTAATAGATATCGCTAAAGCATATGACCTAAACTTTAATAGAGGAAACGTCGTAAAGTATCTGTGCAGAGCAGGTAAAAAAAATAGTGAAATAAAAGATCTAGAAAAAGCTTTAGATTATTTAGAAAAAGAAATAAAACACCTAAGAATTAAACAAACAAATTGGATAGAACAAAATAAATGAAATGACATGTGGATAGAAAACGAAATATTTAACGAGTACAGAGTACAGCAAAAGAAAATACAAGAAGCTATAAAGCTATTAAGACAAAATAAATATACAGTAGAAAAAAAAGAAATAAAAAATGACACTAGAACAACTAATAGACGAGATACATAACTATTACCAATTTGATATAAGAACAAAGAGTAGAAAGCGTGAAATAGTATATGCTAAAAAAGTCTTTTGCAAACTAGGCTATGAGATAGGTTATACTTATGACAAAGTAGCGTCTATTTTAAATGCTAACCACGACTTAGCTTTATACCACGCTAATACTATAAACCATATTGAGGATAGAGATAAAAAGATATTTGATAAAATAGTAGATGACTTCGACTTGCTTGTACCTAAATTTGATGTACAAAAAAAGCGTAGAATAATTAAAGGAATAAAAGAGAATTTAGATAAACAGAAAATAGAAATGTCTAAAGATCTTTTAGCTGAGATAAATCAAGTAATAGTCAACTGGGATAGAGAAGTAATACAGGAATTTATTGACACAAGACTTAAGCTATTTAATAAATTAGTAAGTGCTAGAGTTAAACCTAAAGAAAAGTCTTACATACCTGGAGCAACAATACTAAGAAAAGCTAAAAACACTTTCTTAAGCTAAAAATATTTAATAATGTTTATATATAAATATGAACAAAACTGAACAGCATAAAAAAGCAATTATATTAGCTTTAGAGAAATCATTGGGTGTTGTAACCGAGGCTTGTAGGAAAGTCGGTGTAGGTAGAACAACTTTCTATGTATGGCTTAAAGAAGATAAGGAGTTTGCGGCTAAAGTAAAGGATGTGCAGGATATTGCATTAGATTTTGTCGAGTCTAAGTTATTTGAGAACATTAGAGATGGCAAGACTAGTGAGATGATATTTTACTTAAAGACAAAAGGAAAGTCGCGTGGTTACATTGAGAGACAGGAAATAACAGGCGCAGATGGTTTACCAAACAACTTTAAAGTAGAGATCATTGACAGCACAAAAGATACAGACTAACGTTGTCTATAAGCAACTATTAAATAGTGAGCAAAAGATAATAGTACAGCAAGGCGGTACACGTAGCGGTAAAACCTACAACGTACTGTTGTTTATTATATTCGAGTATTGCCTCAAACAAACAGGTAAGACTATAACTATATGTAGAAAGACATTCCCAAGTGTTAGAGCAACGGTGATGCGTGACTTTATAACTATATTAAAGCAATATGGTTTATATAGAGAGGAACACCATAACAAGTCTAATAGCGAATACAAGTTAAATAAGAATCTAATAGAGTTTATTAGTGTTGATCAACCACAGAAGATTAGAGGACGTAAGCGTGATATATTGTTTATCAATGAAGCTAACGAGCTGGACTTCGAGGATTGGCAACAGTTAGTATTTAGAACACAGAAGAAAATAATATTAGACTACAACCCTTCAGATGAATATCACTGGATTTACGACAAAGTATTAGTTAGAGACGATGTGGAGTTTTATAAAACCACGTATTTAGATAATCCATTTCTAGAGAAGTCTATAGTTAAAGAGATAGAACTACTTAGAGAAACAGACGAACAATACTGGCAAATCTATGGACTAGGTTTAAAAGGCATGAGCAAGTCAACTATATTTACTTACGTTGAGGTTCCACATATTCCACATGATGCTGAGTTAGTTAGTTACGGAGCAGATGCAGGTTATACAAACGATCCTAGCACATTAGTAAGTGTTTACAAGAAAGATCATAATCTATATGTAAAGGAACATCTTTACAGAACTATGATGACTACAAAGGATCTCAGTGACCACTTCAAAGAAGTAATAGAAAACAAACGTAGTCCAGTTTATTTTGACGCAGCTGAGCCCAGACTAATAGACGAACTGAGGAGAATGGGGCATAACATACAACCGAGTCTTAAAGGCAGAGACTCTATTAACGCTGGTATTGATTTATTAAAAAGATATAAGATACATATAACAAGTGATAGCGACAACGCTATTAGAGAATTTAGAAACTATAAGTGGTTAGAGGATAAGACTGGCAAATTAACTAATAAGCCAGTAGATAAGAACAATCATATAATCGATGCTGTTCGCTATGCTACATATTCAATAATGAGTAGACCAAACTTCGGTAGGTACGCGGTACACTAAATGTTAAAGTTTTGTTAAAATAGTTAATAAATTGTTCAGAACACATAAATTGTCGTATATTTGTAATGTACAAGAAACAGTACAACGTTCATTAAAATACTGAAGTGCTAATTATAATCAAGTAGTTAATGCCAATAGATAAATTAAAGATGTTGAAAAAGTACATAGACAATTTTGAAAGGCAGTCCGATTGAGATAATGAAAGAATATAATCGCACTTCTACAATTACGTTCTTTAAAATATTAGTTGTTGAATACCTTTTAGATTTTGCTTCGGCGGTCTATTAAGTAGCCAATCAGGTAAAGCGTGAGATGCAAATAACAATGTCAATTCGGAAGAATTCTCGTAATCTAAATTTTCTGCAGGAAATATAGAATACAGTCCAACAACTTTTAAAGAACATATTTAATATTCTTTAAACTAACCCTTACAGACATGTAGGGGTTTTTTTATGCCTAAAAATTATTAATTTTGTTTATATATAAGTATGAAAGTTAATTTAAGAATACCAACAAGCCTAAACGAGATAACGTTAGCACAATACCAAGAGTTTGCTAAGTTAGATGGCAATTTAGAAGATACACACGACACTAAGATACAATTAAAGATAGTCGAGATCTTTTGTAATGCACCAGAGATAGTGGTCAGAAACATGAAGGCTACCGACATCGCTGAGGTTTGTGAGATCATAAACACAATGTTTGATACTAATCATCAACTAATAAATAGGTTCAGACTAAATGGAGT
>Ga0181373_1000177_pt1 | contig 16032 bp, 17 predicted proteins | sample LowvirmetaG_3_FD_130159 | JGI IMG/M metagenome (GOLD analysis project Ga0181373, IMG submission 130159) | Marine viral communities from the Subarctic Pacific Ocean - Lowphox_09 viral metaG | ecosystem: Environmental > Aquatic > Marine > Oceanic | place: Subarctic Pacific Ocean | collected... | reverse complement strand
GTTAAAATAGTATGAAATTTATGATAATTTTCCTTTACTTTATTCATTAATTTACCCTGAAAATAGTCTCTTTGTTCTAATAATCTAGCTACAATAGGTACATTATTACCTATTTGATATTCTCCATCTAAATATTTTTCTATATCCATATCATTTAATAATACTAAATCATATTCTCCTTTATACACATTATAACAATAACTAAATTCTGTAGGTATTGAGCATAATTCTCCACCTGAAGGGGAACCAAATATATTAACTTGGGGTAATTTTTCTCCTTTAAGTCCTTCCTTATATATTTTTTTATTCCTTATTTCCTCTTCATATTTTTGATTATTGTTGTCTTCTCTTTCTCGAGTTCTTATGCTATTTTGTTGTGAAGCATTATAACAATGTGTATAAAAATCAACAACTCCTATTTTATCTTTAGGACACATTTCTAAGCAGGGAAATTGGTGAGCTAAATCAGCAGCATGCCAATAATATTTTCCATCTATGTTAGATTTTAAATCACTATTTTTTACAGATTTAATTAAAAAACTTCTAAAAGTACGTAAATGGGATGCTCTCCAAACATCTTTTCTATACATTTTATACTTATGAATAAATTCTGGGTATGGGGTTGATTGGGGGTTTGGGAGTTTTACATCTTCACTACCATCCCAACATACAAACCCTCCATAAGTCATCCAACAATCCTTTTCACAATAAAATTTATTTAAATTATCTAATACATTATCATCATATAACCAATCATCACCATCTAAATGTATTAATATATCTTTATCATCTGTAAGAAAAGTATTTAAATGTTCAAAATAATTATATTGTGCTCCTTTATTTTCTTTATTATTAATAATAGTCCAATTATCTAATTCATTTACTATATCTTTTACTTTATTAAATGTATTATCAGTAGATTTATCATTAATATATAATACTTCATAGTTGCTGTAGTTTTGATTAAGTATACTAGCTATATTATATTCTACCCAATCTTCATTATTATATGATGGAATTATTATTTTAAATTTATTTTTCATAGTTCTAAATGCCTAATCCCCTTATTTCTTATTAAATTATAAGATAAAGCTGTTTCTGTAGTCCCATCTGGTTTTTTATCATTGAGTAGAACACGGATTCCTCCCCCTACCCCCAAAATTAGTTTATCATATATTATCCCAACTTCAGATAATTGCCTTTCAGTTTCTTTCCTTGCCCCTTCTCTTCTACCAGACATTAAAATTATATTATACCCCTTTACATCCCATTCTGCTAATTTTTCAAGAGTACCAGGTAATAATTCCATCTTAAAATCTGGTTTAGCAGTTTCTAAAGGTGATACATGTTTTACTAAAGTTCCATCTATATCACATATAATAGTTTTAGGTCTATTATTTAAATAACTCATTTAATTTGTTTTTTATATTTAATTTAATAATACTATCAATATTAGGTTTTATTTTTTTAAATTCTTCAGTTGAAAAAACATAATGACCACATATTTTAATTAGATCTAATTTTTGTTTTATAGGATCAAAATCTTTATCAACCCATTTTTCCCATCTTTTAGAATTATAACATATTTCCCAAAATTTATTAATATCAATACCTTCGTCTATATAAGAAAGAGTTTCTATTAATCCAAATTCTGGAGCTATATTTATTGAATCTAATCCCAATTTCATTTTTTCTTTAATTAGGTTTGAAGGAATATAATCTCCATTATGTTCCTTTGATAAAAGATTCCATTTTTTGGCAACAGATAACATTGATAAAAGTCTATCTTTATCATAAGATCCTGTATTACTATTTCCTTTTAATGAAGTACCTGATTGTATAACTAAATATTTGATTTTATTAAATACTTGAGGGTGTAAATTAAATGCTAAATCTTTAACTAATTTATATAATTCATCACTACTAAATTTACGAATAGATTCTTCAGTACCTATTTCAAACTCAATATCTTGATTAATATCATAACAAAATTCTATCATATTTATAGTCCATTTTAACCCATCTTTATATTTAGGATATTTTTTCCAAGGATCAATATGAATTAAATTAAAAAATTTACAATCTTCTTTTAATGAAATATACCCATCATCATCTTTATAACCTTGGCCAGGACCAGAATGGTCTCGTTTTAAAACTAACTTATCAGTATATTTACTGAAGTTTTTAGTTGTCCATTTATTAACATAACCCCCATCATATTCAACTTGTCGCCTTGAAGGTATTAATCCTACTTTATTACCTGTTTCATCACAAAACTCAGTAATAGCATTTACTACATTTTTAGACATAGGGCCTATGTAAATTTTAGGATATTCCATTAGTATAGATTTTAAATTGTTCATTTGCCTGTGTGTATGCAATACTTTTTCCACTAGGAGTAGATGGTCTACCATCTATTAGTCTTCCTTTAGTATTTACTTCAACAGGTGTACAATTAAATATAATACCCTCTAATTGGGGAACCAAATTCCATTGGTTTCTTTCTATGATTTCAAATTTTATTTCTAATAAATTACAAGCATATTGTACTGCTTTACTAAATCCCCCATTACCTAAAATTTTTAGTGGAGATAATGATAAAGAATTTTTGAACATATTTAAATGATTGTAAGCACCTACCCAATCAGTATTATATGCTTTTAAATATCCATTATTATTAATAATAGTATTAGCAGCTCCTATATATTTAACTTCTTTAGATATTTTATCAATATAATTAAGTACTTCTACTTTAAAAGGCATACTAACTGCAAATCCTTTAATATCTAAAGATTTAACTGCTTTTATTGAATCTTCTATATTATCAGAATAAAAAGACTTATATATAGCATTTATATTTTGGGATTGGAATTTATTATTAAAAAATTCACACCCATTATTTCCTGGGTTTGAGGAAAAGGAACAATATATTTGGGTATTTTTATTTATTAACATCAGATAACATTTCAATAGATTTAAACCATAACATTTTTGAAAAATTTGTACTATGTAAAGGTGACATATTTAAAAATATAATAGCTGTCATTAATTTAATACGGTTTAAATCATACCCTTTATCAACTAACCATTTTTCATACTCATTTTTAAATTGAGATAATTCATCAGGAACATCAAAATTATAATCAATTATTGCTACACCTTCAGTGTATTTAATAAAATTATCACTTTTTGCTAAATTATAAGGTATAATACAACCCCCATACAATTTTGCTAAATCATAATAAATATCTCCCCCTTCAGTACTACCTCCAAAAGATTCTCTCCAATCTATATACTTAAATGAGTCATTTTTTTTATTATAGATAATATTATCAAATTGTAAATCTCCATGGAATAAATTATACATTGGGTTATTAAATAAATTTTTTAAATCAATACCCAATAATATATTTTCTAATGAATCATAATCATTCCCATTTACATTATATTTTTTAGTATAATATTTTTTTCCAAACCTATCTATAAATTTATTTTTTCTGTTTTCTGTTTTTGTAATATAAAAAGATTTATATAATTCTTTATTACCTACCCATGTCTTTGATTTTGTAATATTAGAATCTAATACTGACAAGAATTTTCTATATAAATTAATATCATTATAAGTGTATAAAGTTAAACCTTCTTCCCAATTGTAACTGATAAAATTATTAGTACTAACAAATTCTGATGGGATTAAACCATTTAAAATTTCTGCTCTTTTAGATTTATTTAAAATATTATCTAAATTAGGATGGAATTTAATAAATTTATCTTCTTTATAAGTTATTTCACTAGTTTCTTTATGCAAAGAAAGGGGATTATCATTAAAATAATTTTTAGTTCTATTTAAATCATCCAAAGTTCCTGTATCTAACCATTCTGACCTTTTAATTGAAAAGTTAGAATATTTAGAAGGGTTTGCAAATGCTGATACTATTTCTCCATTTTGCATATTATTTTCTAATTCACTCCAAAATGTATCATATTCTAAAATAGAAGCTAACCCAATAAAAGCATCATTAAACCCCTTATAATTTTTATTAGCAAAATCTAAAATATTTCCTTTTATATCTGATTTTACTGTAGAGTATTTTTCAGGATATGAAGTAGGATAAACACCTAACCAATTACCATCTTGTGGGGGTAATTCTGAATCAATAATACAATCAGCAACAGCTAAATAAAAAGGGCGGTTTAGATATTCTTTACATTTAAGAGCTGAATATCCTGGCCCTGAATTAGTTGAATTTATATCATCTACATTTACGAATATAAATTTTCTATTAGGATGTGCTAATTCACAATATTCTTTTACAATATCTCCTTTATAACCTAATGCTACAACTATCTCATAATTATCAGGAAATTTATTAATAATTGAAGATATGATGGCTTTATTATTAATAGGTAATAAAGCTTTATTTATGTTAGTAGTTAAATCCCCTAAACGTTCTCCTTTTCCAGCTGCTAATAACAATACAGCTGGTTGTTTGTGTTCACCTTCAATAAATCCATCTTTTCTATTAGTATCATCTTCAATTCTGATGACATCATTTACTTCAGGGGTTGAAACTTCTTGTAAAATAATATCAGTTAAGGCTATTACTCTATGTTTTTTAGGAGGTGTTACATTAAAAAATTCTCCAGCTTTCATTATTTTTTTTTCAACAACCCCATCATCATTTTCTAACCATATCTCTGCTGTACCTTCAATTAAATAATTAGTTTCTCTTTTATAATTGTGGTATTGATAACTTGTTTTATAACCTTTATTGATATAAATTCTTTTATAACAATATTTTTCATTTAATTCTAGCCATTCTTCTTTCCCCCAAGGTTTATTTATTATTTTTGTCATAACTTAGTTTTATTTTTAATTAAAAAATTGATTACAATTACATTGTTCTTTAAAGAACTTATATGTTTCTTCATTAAACCAATTTGTTTTAAAATCATTAATTAATTCATTAAATTTTTCAATTGGTCTACCACCTAATCCCTCTACAAAATGAAATACCTTTATTTGCTTATGATCATGAGTGTATAACTTACTATCTTTAACATACCAAGATTTTATAGGACTAGGTTGACCATCTAATAATTTTCTTTCTTTTAAATAATTATAACTTAACCCATGTACATTTTGAGGATAGCAATTTTTAATGTTACCTTTTTCTATCATATCCGTTCTTGGAACTCCTTTAGATCTACAATTATAAGATACTTTACTTAAGGGGTATGGAGAATCTACAATTTTTACCTTATAGGATTTATCAATATGAGCTAATTCATTTAACCCCCCTTGTATTGAAAAATGAGTATAATGTTCCATACTTAAAGTAATAACTTTTAATAAAGCATCACTACTATTAAAACAGACAACATCAGCGTTTATATTTAAATGGTCTAATTCTTCTGACCCATCTGGTAATTTTACTTGCATTGTAGGAGATAACCAATGTTCAGTAGATTCTTGAATCCAATAATTTAAAGATGCTAAAACTGGAGTTGTGTTATCATCTAAAAATTCATCTAGTCTTCCACAAACTATAGTATCTGACCCTAATATAATTACCTTTTCATAATTATGTTTTTTCATAATTTCATAAGCATAAATATATTGCATTAAAAATGTTTCAGGAGCATAATCAAAATATTCTAATGTATTATTATATTCTTCTTGGTTTGTATAATCTACTTGATAATAATCACATTCTCCACTATTAAACTTTAAAAAACTATTTTTAACATTAGAAACTAAACCATCATATCTATCGTCAGTGTAATATACCACACATGCTATTTTATTTTTTTTCATTTTAAATACTATTATTAATTAAACTAGTGTCTTTAGGTGTTATATTTTTCATATTATCTGGTATTTCAATAGGAAGAGGATTTAAGTTTTTATCTAAATAATGATTGTATAATGATTTCCTATCATTAGCGATATGTACTATATTATTTTTATTATTTATTATATTATTAAATATTTTTTCTGCTATATCTTCAATAAAATATCTAGAACAATATTGATTAGTATAGACTTTAGGATATTTAGTTTTAATAAAAGGAGCTCTTATTATTTGATAATTAGGTAAAATAGAAATAATATGTTCAGATGCTGATTTTGTTTTTCCATATATGTTTATAGGATTTAATTTATCATTTATTGAATAATTTCCTTTATCTCCTTTAAAAACATACTCAGAGGAAACATATACTAGTTTACACTTTAAATTTAAACAAGATTTAACTACATTTATAGTACCTATTACGTTAGTATCTATAGCTTTAGTAATATTATCTTCACACCCTATAATGTCAACAAAACCTGCTAAATGTAATACAATATCTGGTTTTGATTTTGATATTTCATTTTGAATTTCTTGAAAATTTTCTATATCACATTCAACTCTAGTAGGTGATACTATTTGATATGTGTTTGGTATAACTTTCTTTAATTCCTTTCCTAAATTTCCACTTCCCCCTGTAATAAATATTTTCATTATTTGCTATATATATGCTATTAAATCCCAATTTTCCATAGTTTTTCCATTACCTTCATTAAGAGCATCTTCAATAATAAATTTATAATCTGGATTTATTTCTAATATTTTTGATTTTACTTCTTCACCATCCCCAAAATAAAGAGGAATATCATCTACAATAATAGTATGAGTTTTTATAGTATGATTTTTTATATATTCTAATTCACCCCACAAACAATCAGCATTAACTCCATCTACATGACCATCAAGCCAAAATAAAGCTGGTGAGTCTACTAGGTCTAACATTTCACTCATCTTATCATTAGAATGACCATGAAATAAATTTACATTAGGTTTATCTATAAATTTAAAGGCACACTCATTAAAAAAATTATGGAGAAGTTCAACTGTTACTACTTTTTCAAAACCTAAATCTAATGCTGTTTGAACAGAATCACCCATATGAGTTCCTGTTTCAAAAAATATTTTATTATTTAATTTATATTTACTAAATAATTCTTTTCGAGTTAAAGGATAATTTTCTTTATTCATTTGTTTTTATTTGATTTTTTATCCAATTAAAAGTTTTTTCTATTCCTATAGAAAGTGGTTGTGTTGGTTCCCATCCAATTTTTTGTTTAAATAATTTATTATCAGAATTTCTTCCTCTAACACCCATTGGACAAGGAAATCCATATTTATCTAGAAATTTTTGTCCATCAATATTATTAACTTTAATATCTTTACCAGAACAACGGATAGCCATATTTGCAAGTTCATTTATGGTAACCATTTCTTCAGAACCAATATTAATAGGACCAGAAAAATTATCTTGTCTCATAAATTTTAAGATAGCTTCTATACACTCATCAATGTATAAAAATGATCTTGTTTGTAATCCATCACCCCAAACTTCCATTTCACCCTTAGATAATGCTGCTTTTCTACACATAGCAGCTGGGGCTTTTTCTTTACCCCCATCCCAAGTTCCTTGGGGGCCAAATATATTATGGAATCTTGCTACTTTAACATTTAGATTATAATTTCTCATAAAAGATAAAAATAATCTTTCACTAAATAATTTTTCCCAACCATATTCTGAATCTGGATTTGCAGGATAAGCTGAACTTTCTTCACAATTAGGATTATTAGGGTCAAGTTGGTTATGTTCTGGGTATATGCAAGCTGAAGATGAGTAAAATATTCTACCTACTTTAGTAATACTTGCTTCTAATATTACATTAAGGTTTACTAATGCTGAGTTATGCATTATATTAGCGTCATTTTCTCCTGTAAAAATATAACCAGCTCCACCCATATCAGCTGCTAATTGGTACACTTCATCAAAGGAATCAATTTCAGTAAAGGGTTGTTTATGTAAACTATAACCATAAATCACATCTTTGTGATTAGGGTCTCTTTCTACTCTGAAACTAGCAGATACTATTGAAGGGTCTCTTAAATCACCACATACATAATCATTACAAATTTCATCATGATTCCAAAATTCATGTTTTGGTTTTATGTCAACTATTCTTACCCAAAACCCATCTTTTTTTAATCTCTTAGCAAGATGGCCTCCAATAAAACCACCCCCACCTAATATTAATGCTGTTTTCATAATATTTTGTTTAATTTTTCTTTATACTTATTTATATTATAAATTTTATGATACATCATTTTAGACATTTCACTACACATATCATAAAAATCTTTATCCGTTTTTAAACGTTTCGCTAATATACGAGCTTTTTCTACATCCTCCACATCTACTGATAAATCAGGATGGCATAATTTTTGTGTATCTACTTTTTCATTTCCTATACAAGGGATCCCAAAATAAGCACAATTTAAACTAAAAGTCCCAGCTGCTATAGTAGGCATTAAATGTATTGCGTATTTAAACGTCGATAACATTTTCATCCAATCTATCCATGTTAGTCGTGATAAATGATTTAAATCTGCTATATCACCTTCATTTTCACGTTTAGCATGAGATTCTTGTGTCCATATAGGTACACCAAATTCACTTGCAGCTATATAACCTTGAAAACCCCCATACCAACGTGCAAAATTACCACCTACAATAACTTTATCTTCAGGTTTTGGTGTTACATATTTAATTAAATCTTCTACAAGTAAAGTAGGCATTACATTAATTTGTTTATTAGGAAATAAACCCTGGTAGAATTTAGTATCATGTTCATTATGAGCAAAAATACTATCACATTCAGATAACATATTATAAAAATTTAATTGATCAATAATTTCATAATCATTAAATAACCACGATGGACCTTCTTGAATATAGTGTACTTTGTTATTATTAGATTTTAAAGTTGGTACTATATCTAATTCTAAAAGTTTACTAATAGGGTTAGTTTTATCGCTTAATTTTACCCCAACAGCATTTAAAAATACTTCTCCTTTAGGAATTATAATGAAAACATGATCTTGATTTTTAACATTTTTAAAATTATGGATACAAGAATGATTTGCTCCTAAAGCATTCATCCATGCAAACTCAGTTCTCATATTTGGGTGAGTTGAAGGAATTTTACCTTCAAAATTCATTTCTGTTAAAAATGTAATATTCATATTTTAAACCCTATCTGATTGGTTTCTTAATTTAATATATTCTTTTATTTTATCACAAACATAATCTACATCATCAATAGTCATACCATGATGTGCTCCTAATAAAAATCCATCTTTCATTATTAAATCTGAATTTGTAAATTCTTGGAGATATTCTCTATAAATAGGATGACGAGTTACATTACCTGCAAAAGTTACTCTAGTTTGAATGTTTTGTTCTTCCAAGTATGTTAATAAATCTAACCTATATTCATATTGAAGTGGAATTGCTAACCAATTAGGTTTAATACTATCATCTGGTAAAGTTATTTCTTTAACATCCTTAAGATTTTCTAAATAACGTTCAATATTAGCTCTTCTTATACTTTCAAATTTTTCAAACCTTTTAAGTTGAACTAAACCAAATGCTGCATTCATTTCACTACATTTCATATTATATCCTAATACACTATATAAAAACTTGTGGTCATAAGGGATTCCATCAACTTTATGATTAAATCTATCATCTATTATCTCAGAATCATTACCCATTCTTCCCCAATCTCTAAAAGATTTAGCTCTTAATAACTGTTTTTCACTGTTAAACATTACCATTCCTCCTTGTCCTCCTGCTGTTATAACATGGCTGGCGTAAAAACTAGTTGTTGATACATCAGTTTCTTCTGTGTAAGTTACTGTATCAGCTGAGTCTTCAATCACATATATGTCTTCTCTTCCTATTCTTTTTAATTCAGATTTAAGTAATGCCCAATTAGGTTTATTACCTATTAAATTTGGTACCATAATTGCCTTTATATCCTTAAACATTTTTTCTTCTTCATCTTCAAGAAGTGATATAATATCTTTAACATCAGGTACATAAGATGTTAAATTAACATCACAAAACACAGGTTTATATCCTAATTGAATTATAGGAGCTAATGTAGTAGAAAAAGTACAAGCAGGAGTAATTACCTTACAATCCTTTGGTAAGTCTAAACACGCTAAAGCTAATAAACAAGCTGATGAACCTGAATTAACAAATAACCCATATTTTTTACCAAAATATTTAGCTATTTTTTCTTCAAACTCAATAGATAAGGGACCAAACCCGGCTAACCAACCAGCTCTTAAACTATCTTCAACGGCTTTAATTTCTTCCTCACCATAAGATTCAAATTTATAAGGAGCGTACCATACTTTTTTATTTTTTTTATTTTCCATAATGTTGTTTTAAAAATTTATTTAATTTATTTATATTCATTCTAGTATCCTTTGGAGTTTTAGGTGGTGGAGTAGTCAGAGGTATATTAGGATATAAACTAGATAATAATTTACCTCCTGTTCCTACGTTATAAACTCCCTTTGCTTTATTTATAACTAATTTATATATTAGATCTGATATTTTACTTACTTTATCTCCACTAGTCAAAATAGGATCCCAAACATAATTATAAATTCCAGAATTAGGTTTATGTAATACTCTACATATAAGATAATTTAAGTTTGAAACTTGAATGTATTCATCTGCTAATAACTTAGTATAAGCATACCAAGTATTATCAGGTAAAGGTAAACATTCTTCAGTTGGAGGGGTAGAATTATGAGCATATACAAATTCAGTTGAGATTTGAACTAATTTAACATTATCGGGGCAAATATTATTTAAATTTTTAACAAACTCATAATTAACTTTCCAGTGTTTTTGTTTATCTTCAGAATAACTATCAGTATTAGATATACAATTAACTATTACGTCATATTGTTTTATTGTAGATTCTAATTCTTTATAATTGTTTATATCTAAAGTTCCAGTTTTTCTAGATATCATATCCCATTTGTAGTTATTAACTAATTCACTACCTAATAAACCATCACCTAGTACTAATACCTTCATTGTTTAAATGTTTCTATACATAACACATTTCTATCATTTATTAAAATATACCTACCATCTTTAGTTGATAATTTTGTAAATTGTCCTTGTTTAATTAAAGAAGAATCTATATTTTCAAATGTTCTTTTTTCACCTCCTATAAAATGGATAATTTGAGTAACCCATTTACCTTGTTTTTTAATTGATGATTCTAAATCTGCCATTATATTGTTTCATAAAAAGCGTTTTGTGATTCTTGTCTTCCTATATTTTTAGGGTGATACAAACAGAATTTTTCTTCAGCTGGTAGATTTGCAAACTTAGTATAACCTTTTAATTGTTCGTGTACAGGTTTAATCCAATAAATATTTTTTACATTTCTATATAGTCTCATTTGCCAATCTGGAAAATTTACCCATCCTTGATCATTTATTTTCCACCCCCACTTAGCAATATGGTTATCAGTAATACCTGCTACTGTATTTACTCTTGGTACCCAATATGCTTCTACATCAGGATTAGTTTCTAAAATAAAAGGCAAAGCTTGTAATAAATATTCGTTAGGCAATTCATCTGCATCTATAGCAAATATCCAATCACCATCACAATTTTCATTTAAATTATTTTTATGTGCTGCAAAGTTTTTATTTAAACCATGAGATATAAGTTTGTATTCAGTTGCTTGTTTAGATTCAAACCTTTCACAAATGTCAATAACTTCTTTAGTTGATGATTTATCCATCTGGACTATAACTTGGTCTTCTTTTCTTTTATGTTCAAATAGAAATGTTAGTAATTTTTCTATTTCTTTATGTTCATTACATACTGTTATTGCGTAACTTATCTTCATATTTTTTTTATTCAGGTAATACTCCAATATACGAAAGAGCATCTATATATCCACGTTCTTTATCAAAAGATTTTAGATTTTTCATATCCATTCTATGTTTATAATATTCTCCTGATTTTCCAGGTATTGGGAATTTTAATTTTTCATTATCTTCAATTTCAACAGCTTTTGCAGCAGTCCAACGCCAATTTGTTATATCACTCCCATCTGCAAACACCATTCCTAATTCTGGTTCATTTACAGTATTAGGTACCCAAACAAGTTCTGTTTTTGGATCTGTCCAAGCTAAATCTTTATACAATTCAGGAAGTGATGACATCTGTTCTTCATAAAAACTTGATCCAGAAATCATTAAAGTGTTAGTCCAAAAACCACAGGATAAACTAAAATAATTAGTTATGTCTTCATTAATTTCCATTTTATAGCATAAATCACCCCCGCTTTTAGGACAATCTATTATTTCATCATATTTCATATTTATATTTTTTTTAATTTCGGTAGGTTAACTTTTTTTAATTTAGGTAAATTTAAAGATACTTGTTCAGGTAAATTTATATTATTTTTTAGTATAGATGAAATTTTATCTTTCATATTTTTAAATGAAAAATTTGTTCTACTAAAATATCCTTGTCTTTTTGCTTGCTCTTCCCAATATTTGTAATTCCCATATACATCTTTATACGATTTAAATATTTCTGTAGCATGGGGTTGAAACCATTGAGACTCAGGAATTAATACATCCTTAACTTGAGCTGAAGGGTGAATGTTAGTAAGTGCTCCTTGAAGTAATAAAGTAAAATCATTATTTAAAAAATCTAACTGGCCTGACCAACCAGAACATATTATGGGTTTATTAACTAAACTAAATTCTAATAAAGGTCGACCAAACCCTTCTCCCCTAGTATGAGAAACCATTGCTTTAATTTTTGGATGATTATATAATTCATTCATTTCTTGGTTAGTAAAATCACCATGTAAGACATAAATATTAGGTAATTTACCACTACAAGTATTACGAATTGTATTAAGTTTTCTCATTATATCCCTTCTATCCATATAAGAATTATTAACCACACAAGTTTTTAAAATTAATGCTGGTGGGTTTTTATTATTTTTAAATGTTTCGTAAAAAGATCTAACAGTTACCCCAAAATTTTTCCTATCTTCTCCTAAATCTCCATTCATCCAATGTCCTACAGATAAAAATATAAATTTTTCAGGAATTTTATTTATATCATTTAATAAATTTAATTCCTTAAATTCTGATTCTTTTATAGGTTTATATATATCTAAATTAGCTCCTTCTAATAATACTTCTATAGGTTTAGTTAATTCTGTAATACCTAATTTTTGATTAGTTTTTGGGTCTACTTTATCAAATCTTGAATTTAAAAATACATGCTTAGAATGTTCAGATGAAACTATATTTATATCCATTCTATTCATACCTTCAATCCAAGGGGCAGCACATATTGTAGATTCAATCCCAGCTGTAAATCCTATATTATATTTTCCAACAGGTTGAAATTCATTTGGAACTGTAATTTGAGCCCAAATATCAGGTTTGGCTGTCATTTGGGGTATTATATGTTTTACTAAAAATTTCCATTCTGGATTATCTTCAATAAATCCAAAAGAACAATTACCCCATCTTTGGCTTAAAATTTTAACATCATACCTATCTAATTCAATAATAGATTTAACTAAATCTCTTGATCTGGCTCCATATCCACTGTAAGTATCAATTGGGCAACTTATAACAAATGTATTTTTCATTTTAATATTTTAATTTATGTGGTAATATTCTTTTTTCATAATCTGTGTCTTTAAGAAATTCATATTTTTCTCTTGGTTTCCAAGTTAAAAATAATTCTTCCATAGCATCCATAACCCTATTAGACATTATTTTAGATGTAAACCCTGCTTCTTTACTTTGAGCCCAATCATATCCTTTCTTCCCAATAGCTTTTCTTTCTTTTTTACTCATTTTATATAATTTCATAATTTGATCTGTAACATCATCAATATCATGGTGATCATCATATATGTATGGTGTTTGAGGGGATCCTACTAATGTACTTGCTTTAATATAAACTGGTAAAGCCCATTCACCATGTTTTTTATATTTTCCATGGTGGTTTGATGGAAATTCACCATTAAATTCAATCCAATTTCCTTTTTCATCTTCAAAACGCATTTGGTCTTGCATACCCCCAGTAACAGCTGCTATAAAAGGAGTTCCTGTTAACATAGCTTCAGTTAAAGATAATCCCCAACCTTCAGCATTTGATATTTGTATTACCCCATCTGCCGAATTATAAAGCAAATTCATTTCTTCAGAAGATAATTTATGATCTAAAATACCTACTCTACAAATATCAGGAGGACACATATATTCAATTACAGCATTTAAGTCTGTACCATGGTCAAATGATGCTTCTGTTTTTAATGTTAATTGGCATTTTTTAGCTTCTTCTGGGGATAGTTTATCAGTAAATAATCTCCAAGCCATTATAATATTAGATACTTGTTTTCTTTTTATATTTCTTGAATTAAAAATTAAGTGAAAATTATTATCTTCTCTTAATCCTATATGTTTTTTAAACCTTACTAATTCAGGAGAATCATCTTTTAATATTTCAAAAATATTATTATTTAAACCATGAGGTATATATTTAAATATTTTATTTTTTCCTTTATTTCCTAAAACTAATTTATTAATATTAATTGTCTGTTTAGATATGCCCATTAATAAATCACAAGATTCATAATATTCTTTATTGTACATAGGAGCAGGATAATTATCCCAAATATTAAGATAAGCAATTGGCATTTCCCTTCTAATCTCATTTTCTATACTAAATAACCAAGAAAAATATCTTGGGTCTGTAATAAGAAATAAAGCATCTGGTTTTTCTCTTGCTATTACTGCTCTTAAAGTATCGGCATCCCCATAACCCTGAACTGGGAATAACATTAAATAAGGGTCTTCAACATCTATGTTTTTCTTTACTTCTTCACTAAAATCAACAATTTTACCTAACTCAGGATGATTAACAGCTCCAGCCATTTGAACCCAATTATATTTATGTAAAGTATTAAAAACTATTTCTCTTCCTACTTGAGCAACCCCAGAATGAACTCTAATGTCATCTGTTATAAGGAGTATTTTTTTTCTATCTTCTTTTTTTATATAACCTTCTTTCATGTTTTATTATTGATTAATTTCTAAATTACTATGATTATGAATTTTTTTTCTAAAATCTTCATCTGTAAGGTATAGATGAATTGCTCTATCAGATAATTTTTGAAAAGAGAATTTACGTCTTACACATTCAATTTTAAAATTTTCAAATAAATTACTTTTTACTTTTACACTTGTAAGTGTCATTTCTTTTTTTTCAGACATTTTTTTAATTTTTGGTTTATATTTGTCTATACGTATATGCGGATTATAAGTTCTTACCAAGGACATTACATAGTTTGTTATCTTCCTTAAATGCGCAGAAATGACAGTTCCACTTTGATGGTCGTGGAACGTGAAATGTTTCTTTGTATCCGTTATAGTCAAATGCTTCATTAATGAATTCTTTTAATATTTTAGTTGCTTTGTTAGTTTTATTTTTACCTGATGCAGGTGAAAATGTTTGTATTCGTTTCTGTGGGTATTCTCCACCTTCATATACTTTTCTTCTAACAATTAGGAATTCAATATCAATACTTTTTTCTGCTAATCCAAACTGTTCTGCAAAGAATTTTTTATATAATATTAATTGGAAATGTTTCTCCTCATCCTTTTTAGCATATGAATTCCATCCCTTAGTACTTGTTTTAATATCGATTATTTGAAATGTATCTGTTGGTTCGTGGTATAATACAACATCTAAGAAACCATTGTATATAACGTTTTTATACGCGTTATTAGGCGTAATTGATATGGGTATTTCACAACCAACTAAAAACCATCCTTTTTTGCTAAAATATTTACCTTTATGTTTTTTGAAATATCTTAAAATTTGAACTCCATCTTCAAAAAATTCTCTAATTTCTTCTGAAGAACTAAAATGCTGATTTTTATTTTTCTTGTATTGAGTAAGATATTCTTCTCTTAATTTTTCTTCTAATAATTCCTCAATATTCTCTCTATCAGCAGATGCTCCACTTTTTTCATACATTATATCTAAATAATATTGTACTACTTCATGAAATGCAGTTCCAAATACAGTATGGATACTAGG
>Ga0181373_1000176_pt1 | contig 16044 bp, 21 predicted proteins | sample LowvirmetaG_3_FD_130159 | JGI IMG/M metagenome (GOLD analysis project Ga0181373, IMG submission 130159) | Marine viral communities from the Subarctic Pacific Ocean - Lowphox_09 viral metaG | ecosystem: Environmental > Aquatic > Marine > Oceanic | place: Subarctic Pacific Ocean | collected... | reverse complement strand
ACATGAGCGAGTCTGTAAAGGAGACAACAACTGTAAATTTTGGAGGAATTTTTGTGATGGGTGAAGGACAAGCATTAATAATGATAATGATTATGGTGGTAACATTTACGTTAGCACTTAACACTATAGTACAAGGAATCATAGGATGAAAAAAATTAAAAAAAATAAACAAGCCATATTAACTGACATTATTGTAATGATGATAGTAATATGTGTTGTGGGTGGCATGCTTTTATATTCCCACTATGATATAAAAGGAATTGTAGATGGATAATTATTCTTTTTGCTGTAGCGCAGAGATTGATTTAAGTAATCACTGTTGCGAGTGTGGCGAAGAACAGAAGATTGTATGGGGACGTGAAAACCAGAATCTAAAGTTCGTCACACTAGATGAAGACTTTGATGGTAACGAATCAGACATTGAAGTTATAGCCAACCATTTTAATAGGAGATACCCATGAATAGATTTATTGTTGAATTTAATGTGGATGAGATTGCACAGTCGTTATGTGACCAACACATTGTAAAGATGCCACTAGAAGAAGCACAGATGCTATGCACTACGCTGTGGCATCACGCACCAGAGTATGCAGAGGAGCATGACTTGTACAAGCCTGTTCACCAGAAGCATCCTTGTACGCTGTGGGCTATGCAAACACGTTCTAATTTTTCTTTCGCATATGACCTATACTGTGCCATGCTGTGTGAGTATCATCACAGATATGGCAAATGGCATGGTGCAGGTAAACACAGTATTGCAATCAAAGATGGTATAAAGTACATACCAGAGGGATGGCAAACACCACATCCACAGTGTTTCAGTGGGCTTGACCACCTCAAGACTGACGAGCAGTATCCTATCAAAGCATATCGTGCTTTCTACAGAGCAGACAAACTCAAGTTTGCAAGGTATAACAAAGGTAGACAAATGCCAGAGTGGTTGGCAGCATGACTACAGTATATACGCTAGTGGATAAATATTATTTGTCCCATGATTTCAAGAACTTACGTGATGAAACTAAAGCACAATACAAGTATTTTATGGGTGTGTTTCTATCGACAGAGATAGATGGGACGTGCATAGGTGACATGCGTTATGCGAAAGTGACAACCAAACGTGCAAAACTTTGTTACGATATGTGGTGTGATAGAGGAATATCTTTTGCTAACCATATTATGGGTGTTGCAAGAATACTATTTAACTTTGCATTACGCATGGAACATACCACGATAAATCCATTCTCTAGCGTGCGTAGGAGAGCCACTGATAGGCGCAAGACTGTCTGGAGTAGAGAACATGTCAAAACCTTTTTGGACGTAGCCTACAGCGATTTTAAGACTCGTAACATAGGTTTGATTGCACACATGGCATACGCTTGGTGTCAGAGATTAGGAGATATGCGACTGCTTACGTGGGACAGCATTGACTTTGAGACTTCTCGTGTACATATCGAACAATCTAAACGCAGAGCCGATGTCGAGTTGCCTATTGATGACGATTTACTGGACATGCTGAAGCAACAAGAGAAAGATTTTGGTTTTCAGAAGTACATTGCGCCTAGACCACAGCCGATTGATGGCGAGTTTAGACCATATACAATATATAAATTACCAAAATATGCAAAAAATATTATGACTGTTGCAAATTTGCCGCAGGAATTACGTTTGTCCGATTTAAGACGCACAGGCACTACAGAAATGGTGGATGCAGGTGTGGGAATAGCACAAATAATGTCTGTAACAGGACACGCAAACCCACAATCGGTCAAACCTTACATGAAAAATACGTACATGAGTGCAAATAGTGCATTGACAACTAGAAAGATGCATGTTATAAGCACTGATAAGTGACACAGAGGAACTGTTATGTATACTAATAATGTATTAAACACTATAGGTGATATACCTAATGGAACTACAAAGAGGACTAACTGTCCTAACTGTGGTGGTCGTAATACTTTTACAGTTACCAATAACATGGGTTCTCTTGTGTGGAATTGTTACAAGGCTTCTTGTAATGTCAAAGGTGGTACTCGTGTCCACCTATCTATTGATGACATTCGTGATGGATTTGCAGGAGCAGAGAAATACGCAGAAGATTTTGTAATGCCAGAATACGTTGTGCCTTGTAAAGGTCAGCGTGAACTCACTCGATTCACTGCTGAGTATGCGATTGACGAATGGGAATTATTTTACGATGTTAAAGATAATCGTGCAGTATTTCCGATTCGACATGATGGTGTCATAGTAGATGCCACAGGTCGCTCTCTTAGCAAACGACTTCCTAAATGGAAGAAATATGGAAAGAGTGGGTTGCCTTTTACCGCAGGTTGTGGTAAGGTGGCTGTTGTTGTTGAGGACTGTGTGAGTGCAACTGTTGTTGGTTACAGTTCCTTTGTTGGGGTTGCGCTTCTTGGTACATCTCTACAGGAATCGCATAAAGGATTTCTCTCGCAGTTCTCGACAGCAGTTATTGCATTAGACCCCGATGCATTACCGAAGACTTTGCAGATGGCAAAGGAATTACGTGGGCATGTACCCGATGTGCGTGTCTTAAAACTAAACAACGATTTGAAATATCGTGACCCCAAAGATATGGAGAAGCTAAATGGAATTATCATTAATTAGAAGTTTGATGGACAGGTCATTCTACGATGACCACAGAGGAGCTAAGTGTCCAGACAAACTATTCAGCAAAGATGTTCGCAAGATAAAGCAAACTATCGACAACGCTATGAGCAAGTACGAGCGTACTGTTACACCAGACGAGATAGAAGCATTGTTCTTGTCTAACAATCCCACTATGACTACAGCACAGAAGCAAGCATACTCTGCCTTGTTCTTCAAGATAAAGAAAGAATCGCCTATGGGTGGCGATATAGCTAACGAAGTGTTGTCAAAACTATTTCAGCAAGTCATTGGTGAGGAGATAGCTAACTTAGGATTTGATTATGTCAATGGTGACAAGGCTAGTTTAGAACCACTACGCAATATGCTAGAGCAGTATGGTGATGACTTTATTCCTAATCTCAACGTGGAGTGGGATGACATTGAGATAGAGACATTACTTGCACGAGCAGACTTAGAAGCACGTTGGACTTTCAATGTTCCTACACTCACACGTAAGGTTGAAGGTGTCAACGCAGGACATCTGATAGAGATAGGTGCTAGACCCAATACTGGTAAGACATCGTTCCATGCCAGTTTGATTGCATCACCACAAGGATTTGCACATCAAGGTGCAAACTGCATCGTGCTATGTAACGAGGAAGGATATCATCGTGTAGGTGCTAGATACCTAACTGCAGCCACTGGCATGACCATGAAAGAAATCAAAGATAATCCTACAAAGGCTCGTGATTTGTATGCGCCTGTCAAGGAGCGTATCAAGATAAAAGACGCAACAGGTCGTGACATGGCATGGGTTGAAAGCATATGCAAGACATATAATCCCGACATCGTGTTGCTCGACATGGGTGACAAGTTTGCTAAGACTGCAGGATTTGCTAGGACAGACGAAGCACTGAAAGCAAATGCGGTGCATGCACGTATGATTGCTAAACAGCATGAGTGTGCTATCTTTTATATGTCACAGCTTTCAGCAGATGCGGAAGGTAAGGTGTTACTCAATCAATCCATGATGGAAGGTTCACGTACAGGTAAGGCAGCCGAAGCTGACCTTATGATATTGATTGCTAAGAATCCACCTGTGGATGGACAGGAAGAAGAAGATTCACAGCGACACCTCAATGTTGTAAAAAATAAGTTGACAGGATGGCATGGTGTGGTACACTGCGAGCTTGAATACAAGACTGCGAGGTACGTATCGTGAAATTAGTTATAGATGTAGAAAACACAGTTACTAACAGAGATGGCAAGTTACACCTTGACCCATTTGAAGCTACTAACACATTGGTAATGGTGGGTATTCTTACAGATACTGGCGAAGAGTATCAGATTACTTTTGACCACGCGGACAAAGAACCTACAGAGAATGGACATAAGATTGTGCAAGACCTACTAGACAAGGCAGGTGCTGTAATATGTCACAACTCTGCGTATGATTTAATGTGGTTATGGGAGTCTGGTTTCAAGTATGATGGTGCGGTGTTTGACACTATGCTTGCTGAGTATGTACTACAGCGTGGTATCAAACAGCCACTGTCTCTTGAAGCATGTGCCGAGAGATATGAAGTTGATACAAAGAAGCAAGATACTCTAAAGTATTATTTTAAGAAAGGTGTTACCACACGTGAGATACCGCACGATGAGTTGGTGTCTTACCTGTCTGCTGACTTACACGCTACACAACAGGTAGCCAACAAACTAATGTTTAGATTAAATAGCAGTGACGCATCTCTGATGGACACAGTTCTACTTACCAATCAACTGGCAGTAAGATTGGCTAAGATATATTGCAGAGGATTTAAGGTTGACTCTACCGCTTTAGATGATGTTCGTTCCGAGTATGAATCAGAGCGAGGATTATTGATAGAGAGTTTGGAAGCACAAGTTAGAGAAGTTATGGGTGACACACCTGTAAACTTAAATAGTCCAGAGCAGTTATCGTGGGTTATCTATGGCAGGAAAGTTAAAGACAAAACGGATTGGGTTACAGCTATTGACCCATACATGACAGGCTCAGATTTTAAGCAAGCAATAGCACAGAATACAAAAAAATTATATCGAACCGAATCAAAGCAATGTGCTACATGTACTGGCTATGGTAGGATTCGTAAGACAAAGAAAGATGGTACACCTTTTGCTAAAGAAACACGCTGTGTTGATTGTGATGGCAAAGGCTATTTATATATACCTACAGAAAAACGTGCAGGATTTTGTTTTGTGCCACCATCACCAAAGTGGGCATCAGCCAATGGATTCACTACAAACAAGATGAATTTACAAATGCTTGAGAGTACAGCAAAGAACAAAGGCATGGAAGATGCAGAGCGTTTCTTACGCAACGTGCGTAGGTTGTCTGCAGTAGAGACTTATCTATCTTCTTTCATAGATGGTATAGCTACACATGTAAAGGCAGATAGCAGGCTACACGTTAGATTGTTACAGCATCGCACATCTACAGGTAGACTATCTGGTGCAGACCCAAACATGCAGAACATGCCCAGAGGTGGTACGTTTCCTGTTAAGAAAGTATTTGTCTCACGTTGGAATAATCAAGAGTTTGGTATGAAAGGATATATTCTTGAAGCAGACTTTGCACAACTAGAGTTCAGAGCTGCTGCATATTTGTCACAGGACAAAGTTGCTATTGAAGAAGTCAAGACAGGCTTTGATGTGCATGCGTATACAGCGAAAGTTATATCAGATGCAGGTCAGCCTACGAGCAGACAAGAAGCAAAAGCACACACCTTTGCACCGCTGTATGGTGCAAGTGGTTTCGGCAGGACTAAAGCGGAAGCATCTTACTACGAACACTTTACGCAGAAGTATAAAGGCATATCCGATTGGCATAAAACTCTAGCCAGAGAAGCCTTGGATAAACAAAAGATTACTACACCATCTGGTAGAGAGTTTTCTTTTCCAGACGTGCAACGTAATAGGAGTGGCAGAATAAGCCACTTCACACAGATAAAGAATTATCCTGTGCAGTCGTTTGCTACAGCAGACATTGTGCCACTGGCACTGCTACACATTGATAATCTTTTAGAGCCAATGCGGTCTTGTATAGTCAATACAGTACACGATAGTATTGTTATTGATGTGCATCCACATGAAAAAGATGGGGTGATTGATGTCATAAATAGAACTAATAGAGAACTATCCTCTTTGATATCAAATCGTTGGGGAGTAACCTTCAACGTACCATTATTATTGGAAGCAAAAATAGGACATAATTGGCTTGACACTAAAGATGTTATATGATATAACTATGTCTCATTTGTTAAAGGAGAAACATATATGACAGAACTAACGACAATAGACCCAAATAACTATGGCGCAATGGCAAAGGCTATGGGCATAGCTAATGAAGCACCTGCTAAAGCTAAAAGCAGTTCTCTAGCTAGACTACGCATTAACCATTCACCAATCATGGGTACAGCAGAAGTTAAAGGAAAGAGTGTTAACGTAGAGACTGTTAGCGGTGGTACATACAAACTGGAGATTCCAGATGGTGATACATACTTTGCTAACTCTGTTAAGCTTAGACCACACATGCAAAGGTTTATGTACAAGCGATTTGTAATGGGTGGTGCTAATGCACCTAACAGGTATGTTAAAACTGTTATGTCTGACAATCTAAATGTGGATTTGAAAGACAACGATGGCGGTTTTAACTGTGGTAAGCCTGCAGGTTATATACAGGACTTTAAAGCATTACCAGAAAAGATGCAGGAATTAATCAAGCAGATTAAAAGAGTGCGAGTTCTTTTTGGTACAGTCGAATTAGTAAACCCAGTAACGTCAACTGGTGCGGAAGTGACTGTTGACCCCATGCCTTTTATATGGGAGATAGATAACAGAGATGCCTTCAAAATTGTGGGCGAGCCTTTCGCTAATCTGGCAAAGCTACAGAGACTGCCAATACATCACATGATTACAGCTACGACTGATGAAAAGAAGTTACCTAATGGTAATAGCTTTTTTATTCCTGTCGTGTCTCTTGATGTATCAAAGTCTATCGAAGTAACTGATGCTGACCAGAACATGTTTGCTGACTTCCTAGCGTGGTTGGATAACTACAATCAATACATTCTGAATCTATGGCAAGAGAAGGCTAACTCTAAAATGGAAGATGATGATGTTGATGTAGTGGACAGCATGGTTGACATTGAAGTTGAAGACATCAGCGTGGGTTGCTAATGAACCATCCTGCTGAACTAGCGTTGCATCAATACCTTGAGAATGCTGTTAATGGAAAGACAGCTATGTCTAGTACAACCATTCAACAGGTGGCTACCGATGTGGCAGAAGCTATGCAACGTCAGTTCGGTGGGGAGAGAAAGCGTAAAGATTTTCGTTTACGTATGTCGAATGTGGGGAGACCAACTTGTCAGCTATGGTATGACAAGAATAAGCCTGAGAAAGCTCTACCATTTCCTACAACATTCATTATGAATATGATGATTGGTGATATAGTGGAAGCAGTATTCAAAGGTCTAATGACTGAAGCAGGTATTAATTATGAAAACTCTAAAGAAGTTTCTTTGGATGTTGGAAAGTCTAAAATATCTGGCACGTATGATATCGTTGTCAATGATGCGGTAGATGATATTAAGTCTGCTTCAGATTGGTCTTACAAAAATAAGTTTGAATCCTATGATGCTCTTGCAGAGTCAGATGGATTCGGCTACATTGGGCAGTTAGCAGGATATGCCAAAGCATCTGGTAAAAGAGCAGGTGGTTGGTGGGTTGTTAACAAAGCCAATGGACACTTTAAATATGTGCCTGCAAGCGGTTTAGATATGAATAAAGAAGTAAAGAAGATATCTAATACTGTGGATGTGGTAAAGGCTAATAAGTTTAAGCGTTGCTTTGAAGCCGAAGACGAAACATTCAGAGGTAAGCCTACAGGTAATAAGATACTGAACACGAACTGCAAGTTCTGTTCGTACCGATTTGATTGTTGGTCTAACCTTGTGGAAAAACCTGCGGTCAAGTCACAAGCCAAGCAACCTAGAATGGTTGCATATGTTCAATTAAATGAGGAGTATTTAAATGAGTGATATGGAAATGGAAGCTCTTGAAACTGAGATAAAAGAAACTCAAGAGCGTTTAAGTTCTTTGCGTAAAGAATATAAAGAGAAAAAGTATGCATCCTTGAAAATGGCTATGGAAGCTAAAAGAGAAGCAGACAGAGCTTTAGCTGAAGAGTATAAGGCTCTTGGTGTTTCTTCTCTATCTTATAACAGAGGATTCTTTCTTTAATTGGTAAATAGATTCTCTCAGTTTGCGACAGCACGAAAGTATGGGTATCGTAGTGGTCTGGAAATAAAAATCTCTGACTTGTTGAAAGAGCAACGTGTTAAGTTTAAGTACGAGCCTTTCAAAATAGAGTGGGAAGATTTAGCCTACCGCACATATACACCCGATTTCGTGCTGTTCAATGGTGTAATAATAGAAACTAAAGGACAGTTCACAGCATCAGATAGAAGAAAACATCTTGCCATAAAGAAACAACATCCTAAATTAGATATACGTTTTGTGTTTGAAAACAGCAGACGCAAACTTAGGAAAGGCGCAAAGTCTACATATGGTGAATGGTGTGAAAGATATGATTTTGTTTACTATGACAGAATTATTCCTGAAGCATGGATAAAAGAAAAAGGCAAAGACAAGTACCCAAGTTTTATAAAGTTTAATGGATATAAAAGGAAAGCATATGGACATAGTAGATAAATTAGATAAGAATGATTTTGTGATAAGAGTTCGTCCTAATAAGAGCAGTAAAAATGGAGCGTGGTCAGGCAGTGCAGATATTGTAGTCGTTACATCAGAGGACAATAATCTTCCAGAAGACGAGTGGAGTGAGCTTATGCAGTTCTGCAGAATGATGTGTGCTTCTGTGCCTATAATAGAAGAAGTAGAAACTTTTAGAAACTTGTTGCATGACTATCTTAATCGTTCAAATGATGGTCAACAGGATTTATTTATTGACAAAGAAAAAGATAGTAATATAATACATTTAAATTTTATGAATGGGGTGAAGCGCAATGAAGAAAACGATTGATATGGTAAATAGTCCACCTCACTACCTCAAAGGTGGTGTAGAGTGTATAGATATGATACGAGCAGCACTAGATGATGTCGAGTTTAGAGGATACTGCAAAGGCAACAATATAAAATATACATTTAGAGAGAAAGACAAAGGTAAAGATGAAGACCTTAAAAAAGCACGAGTCTATTTAAACTACATATTGGAGAGTTAAATGCTAGTTAAAATGCTCATAGCGATAGATATAGACCCAGAGGAGTACCCCATTCCTGCCGATGGTAAAGTATCAGAGGAAATTGAGGATGGCATCCGAGAATATTTTTATGATGTTCAGGGTGCTGATATTAAAAACATAAAAACATTGAGAGATTGACATGAATAATTTACTACCAACCGACTATCAAAACTTTATTGCGCTATCACGCTACGCGAGATGGAAAGAAGACGAACAAAGACGCGAGACATGGAGTGAGACTGTAGACAGATATATAGGCTACATGTCTAACCATCTTAAAAAGAAACACAACCATACTATACCGCAGGCTACAAAGCATGACTTAGAAGACGCTATGATGGGGTTAAGTGTTATGCCTAGCATGAGAGCTTTGATGACAGCAGGTTCAGCATTAGACAGATGTCACGTAGCAGGATACAACTGTTCATACATACCTGTCGATAGTCCACGAGCGTTTGATGAAACTATGTATGTGTTAATGTGTGGCACAGGTGTGGGATTCTCTGTAGAAAGAGAGAATGTAGATAAACTGCCTGTTGTAAATGAGCATTTTGAGAATAGTGATACCATTATAAAGGTGGCTGATAGCAGACCGGGTTGGGCGAGAGCATTGCGAGAAATGATAGCTATGTTGTATGCAGGACAGATACCACAATGGGATGTCTCAGAAGTGAGACCTGCAGGTGCTAGACTCAAAACATTTGGCGGTCGTGCTAGTGGTCCTGCACCTTTGGAAGAACTGTTCCAATTTTTAATTGACAAGTTTACGCAGGCTAAGAATCGCAGGTTGTACCCACTAGAATGCCATGATATTATGTGTAAGATTGGTGAAGTTGTTGTAGTGGGTGGTGTGCGTAGGTCAGCACTAATATCTCTATCTAATTTAGGAGATACACAGATGCGACACGCTAAGTCTGGACAGTGGTGGGAGAATGAAGGGCAACGTGCATTAGCAAACAATAGTGTAGCCTACAAGTCAAAGCCCGATATGGACACCTTCATGCGCGAGTGGCTTTCTCTTTACGAAAGTAAGTCAGGAGAGAGAGGTATATTTAATAGGCAGTCTGCTATAAAACAAGCGTCTAAGAATGGTAGACGAGATGTAGAACAAGAGTTTGGTTGCAACCCATGTAGCGAAATAATACTACGTCCCTATCAATTCTGTAACCTTACTGAAGTTGTTGTACGCGAATCCGACACAGAAGAAACTCTCATACAGAAAGTAAAACTAGCAACTATACTAGGCACATATCAGTCTACTCTTACCGACTTTAAATATCTACGTAAGGTATGGAAAGATAATACAGAAGAAGAGAGATTATTGGGTGTATCTCTTACTGGCATTATGGACAATGCGTTACTAAGTGGTAAGAGTCCTAGAATAGGAAATAATATTGAAGGGTTGCTTACAAGGCTACGTGAGACTGCCGTTGAAACAAACAGAAAAGTGTCAGCAAATCTTGGGATACCACAGTCTACTGCTGTAACCACAGTCAAGCCCAGTGGTACAGTTAGTCAATTAGTTGACAGTGCGAGTGGCATACATGCGCGACACAATCCACATTACATACGTACAGTTCGTGGCGATAACAAAGACCCACTTACACAGTTCATGGTGGCACAAGGAATACCATCTGAGCCTGATGTGATGAAGCCACAAAGCACTACAGTATTTAGCTTTCCCATGCAAGCACCATCTACCGCTGTGTTTAGGCAGGACATGTCTGCTATAGAACAATTAAATATATGGCTCAAGTACCAGAAATACTGGTGCGAACACAAGCCATCTGTAACCATCTCTGTAAAAGAGCATGAGTGGTTGGATGTAGGTTCTTGGGTGTATAAAAACTTTGACGAGGTGTCAGGTATAAGCTTTCTACCTTTTAGTGAGCATACCTATAAACAAGCACCTTATCAAGACTGCACTGAAGTGGAGTACAAAGATATGTTAAACAAAATGCCAAAGGGTATTGATTGGGGAGCATTATCTGAGTTTGAAAAAGAAGACACTACGTCAGGCAGTCGTGAGTTGGCATGCACCGCAGGTGTGTGTGAAGTAGTTGACATTAGCGCATAAAGGAGTTACTATATGAAATATTTTACGTTTAAAAATATGGTTAAGTTTATAGACCATACAGACACTAGAATATTTATACTAGAAATGCTAACATACATTTCTGTATTTATGTCAGGAGTAATAGTAGGAGTTATAATATAATGAGAGAATTACTTTTAAATGCAACAAGAACCTATCTTATGGGTAATATAAATAAGCATCTTGCAAATATAAATGTTCTGGTTCAGAACCCTGTGGGTATAGGACAGCATCAGGATATAATGCAAACTATAGATAAGGAGTTAAGTAGCATTGCAGAGTATGAAGGCAAGCTAAATATATTAATGAAATATCTGGCTTCAACACAACCTCAAAATGAAGGGACATCGAATGACAAAGACAGCACCGTCACCAAAAAATAGAAAGAAATTTGACATAGACCTGCAGTATGGCAAGGTCAGAGAACAGCTTGTGGCTGATATGTTGCAAGACAAAAAGATTGAAGTCAAGAGTGAGCGAGATGTGTGGCAGAGAACTGGCAACATTGCCATAGAGTATGAATGCTACGGCAAGCCTAGTGGTATCAATGCTACTGAATCAGACTATTGGTTTCACAATCTATGTATCGGTGATGAAGTCTTTGCCACTCTAGTGTTTGATACAAGAAGTCTCAGACGTATCATACACAACCTAGACTATAAAAAGTCTGTGTCTGGTGGAGACCACAATGCGTCACGTATGTATCTACTAAACTTACAAAAACTATTTTCATCTGATGTTATAAAAGCGTTCAAGGAGAAGAAGGATGCAGCATAGGAAGTTCAAGAGGTATGATGCCCCACTAAAAATACAATTTAGTTGGGGCTATGAAGCGTTCAAGAAGGGCGGTAAGTATAGACAGTTGGGAAAGAGAAAGCTGTTTACAGAATTTCGCCCTCGCTTTAAGGAAGATATGCAACTCAAAGAGTGGCAACGTGGTTTTAATACTGCGTATTTTGAGAACCTGTCGAGGATAAAAAAAGATGAACAACTTAGAAAAGGAAGCTAAACAGTTTATGAAATGGAAAAACATCAGCACAATAAGTGCTACAGAATATCAGCAGTCTGCATGTAAGACAGCTATATTCCCAAAAGAATTAGGTGTACAATATCTTGCACTAGGTCTCACTGGTGAAGCAGGAGAGGTTGCAAACAAAGTAAAGAAATTAATACGTGATGGGGGAGATACACCAGATAAGCGCAAGGAGATAGGCAAAGAGCTTGGCGATGTGTGTTGGTATCTGGCTGTATTAGCGGAAGAGTTGGGTTCTAATCTTGGTAAGATAATGGAAGACAATCTTAATAAGTTAGAAGACAGAAGAGCAAGAGGAGTGCTAGGCGGTTCTGGTGATAACCGTTAGTTGTCAGGCTTAGACATCAAGCCATACTGCTTTTTTGCAGTCTCTGGATTTGTTGTCTTCTCTCTTTTCTTGCCTAAAAACTCTTCTGTTGTTTCAGAAGGAAGCGACTCCTTGGGCGGTGCATCTACCTTTGGAGTCTCTGGCTTTATGTCTTTAGCTAACTCTTCATCCATTATTTCTTTAAAACTTTTCTTAGCCACTTTTGCGCCTACTCTGGCTATGCCCGGCAATATACCCATTGCAGACATCATGGCATATGCGCCACCTAATCCCATCTTTTTTAAGTCACCTTCATCATAACCTAACTCAACGAGTTTACGAGCATACGCTAAATCATTGGGTAGTTCAGATGCAGCTTTTATCTCGCCTATAATTGGAGTAAAGTCTGCAACCGTTCCTGCCACCCCCGATAATTGAGCTAATGTTCCTTCAGGCTTTAACTCTGTTTTCTGAGCTATTATTAATGCTTCTTCAGCACGAGACATTCTTTTAGGATAATTGTTAAATGTATCTTCAGTGTCTGAGTCCACCAAAGATTGAAGATAATCCATTTGTTCTTTTGTATTTAGCATTAGTTTCCTATACCTTTTGTGCCACTTATACTTTTAGCCCTTTCTATACCCCAACGTAGGACATTTACTGGTTCACCCTCGATGTATATAGTCATGTCTCTATCAGAAGATACAGATTCTCCACCGTACTCTCTTCTATACTCTGCATCTATTCTGGCTTTATCTATAGCAGGTATTCTATTCCATCGTACTCTGTCAGAGGTTGTGTAAGATGCTCTAGTATCAAACGCTTCTGTTTCTATTCTCTGTGTTGCCAGTTCTCTAACTGTTTCAACCAAAATTTGTGCAGCAGAATCTAGCATATCTCTTTTTATAGCTTTAGCATCGGCATCATTGCCTAAGTTTTGATATCCCTCACTTTTTATTAGTTCTGCAAGTTTTTCATTTAGATTATATTCTCCACCTGCTTCAGACAGTATTTGTCTCATATACAAATCTCTTCTCTCATCTCTGTCTCTTCTGTACAAGTCGTAAGGTCTAAGTCCTACACTAGACATCTCTTGTAGTAAAAGACTCTTTGGCTTACGTTTAGTTAAACCAAACATTTGTTTTTCAAGAGGATTGACCTGTATTAACTCTCCAGTCTCAAAAGGAGACCTCGCTCTTGTTGCGTCTTGTAGTATCATACCTGACTCAAACTCACCTGCAAAGTTTTTAGGCAGAGAACGTGTACCTCTCGCCCACAATACATCTAAAAAGTTGTACTCACCATTTCTAGTTTCAGGTATACCACGAACATCTGTGTCAAACTGTGCATAAACATCTCTAAGAGCAGACGCAGGTAGCGTAAATGTATTGATTATATTAGCAATAGTTTCTGCTCCTGCTTTTCCAAACTGACCACCTTCAAAGTCTGTGTATAATTTATCAAGAGAATACAGCCCCATTCCTGCTCTAAAGGTAGAGCCTAATGTAGCTTGCAGTGCATCTCTAATATAAGGACTAATTGTTGCAGGCATAGAGCCATTTTGATACCTTTGCACTATATCAGCTGCTAAAACAAAAGATGAGAAAGGTCCGTACACAGGTCTGCCATCTACTATGTTGTCATTGTTATCCTTAAATTCATACCAGTTTGTTGTTTCACCCTGTTTAAGTCTCCAGTTATATGCAGTCATAAACATCATAGCACCTGTCATCTGTTTAGGTAGCTTTTCTCTTATGTACTTATTAGTAGGCATATCCTTAATTGGTTTATCTAGCGGAAGTAAACCTAACAAAGGTGTGTGCTGATATATAAATTTAATCTGATTAGCAACAAATCGGGGAAATGGCATGAAGCTTGATATAACAAAGGGCATGTCCTGATGCGCTTTTATTGTGCCTTTTGCTAGTTTACCAAAAAAGTTTTCACCTTTAAAGCTAGTTTGATACACAAATTCGTAGGCATCTTCGATAGAACTTTTTAATATACCATCGTCTATATCACCAAGCCTGTTTAGTTCTAGCAAGTCGTGAAAGTTTAAGTATGCTCTTTGTGTTTTTCCTAAACCAAACTCTTTTAAGAGATTCTCGTATGTGCCTTCACTTTTAGCTTTTGTAATCGCACTAGTAGCTTCGTCTGCACCGCCTGTTAAAGTTAATTTATTCTTCAATAAATCATCTCTAAATTCGTCTGTCATCTTTATGTTTTTGTCAGATATACGTCTGCTTAGTGATGCTGATAAAACTGCACGTTTCCAGATATTATCTGACATGGTGTTTAAAACATTTACTTTTCTGCCCAACACAGCCAATGCGCCTTCTTTGCCGTATGTTGCTTCTAGGTCTGCAGCCTGTCTAAACAACTTAGATGCTTCTTCGGGGAATGTTTCTTTAAATATTTTTTGTACAGCCATAGATTCATAGGGTGTAAATACATGCTTGGCTACGTCAAATGTACCATCAAAGGGGTTTCGTAAACTTAGTAAATTATCAAATGTTCTAGTTGTAGCATCTACTGCTACTCTAAATCCACCGTTTAGATTGTTACGCATAGTGGTGGCAGGTTGTGATGTCATAACACCGAGTCTCAACCTATCTAAGTCTTGAAAAAAGTTTCGCGCAGCTTCTTTATTTTTAGTTAAAACTTTAGCAGCATCACCATCCACTGCTGATTTTCCTGCAACATTAAGTTGGTCTACATTAGCTAATAAACTATCAACTTCACTTTTTTTCATTTGATAGGTTACAAGCTCTTCTGGCTCTGGGTCTGCGCCTATCTTTTTTGTTCTAAAAGCCTGAGAAACTTGAGCTTGTTGTTGAAGCTTTCTACCTGCATCTGATATCTCTGCTAAGTAAAGATATGAGAAGGTTTCATAGTTTAAGTTGTGTTCATCTAATATTTTTTCTACAGATTCTAGCTTTTCAAACTTGCCATCGGATAAAGCTCTAGCCAATGCACTAGTAATTCTTTCGTTGGGTTGTAAATCTAAAACATCATCTTGTATACGCAATGCCGCAGCAGTTATGTTCTCTATTGTCTCTACAGGCAAACCTGCTTCTAGAGAATCAGACATACTAGACATTCTTTTTATATTTCTACCCTTTCTAACCTTTTCGGGGTCAAGGGCTTGTAGTGTTTCTTTAATTTTACTTATCTTGCTCGCTCCACCTGCTTTTTCATTTACTCTTATTATGGTAGCCGAACTTATTTCACTAGCTTTAGACGCTTTTTCTGCAGCTTTTAGCTCATTAAGAGCAATCAACTCATTTGCACGAGATGCCTTTTTAGCTTGGTATATCCCTGTAGGAAAGTTTATTACACCTGCTGTTAATGCAGATATACCGCCCGTTGCCAAGGCTCTGTCTCCAGTGACTCGTTCTTGTAAGCCTGTTTCTTTTCTAATAACCTCTTGACCCAAACCTTGTCCAAAACCTATTGACCCCTCTACAGCTGCAGATTTCAATGCACTCTTACTAGCTTCAGCTATTAGTTTTCTTACGCCTATTTTAGCAGCCTGTGTGCCTGCCATAGACGCAAGTTTTCCTGTGCCACCTGTAGCTAATCCTATGTAAGTAGACGGTGCAGTAAACGTGCCTTGTAGATAGTCACCTATACCTGCTAGTGTGATACCATCATCTACCTTATCAAAGGCATCAATTAGACTGCCAAAATTTAATTT
>Ga0181373_1000173_pt1 | contig 16118 bp, 29 predicted proteins | sample LowvirmetaG_3_FD_130159 | JGI IMG/M metagenome (GOLD analysis project Ga0181373, IMG submission 130159) | Marine viral communities from the Subarctic Pacific Ocean - Lowphox_09 viral metaG | ecosystem: Environmental > Aquatic > Marine > Oceanic | place: Subarctic Pacific Ocean | collected... | reverse complement strand
GCTAATTTATTGGCTGAAGAAAGATATCTTGAATCAAAGGATTTAATAAATGAAGATGAAACAGCACCATATGATGGTAACATACCGATGAGACTATTAAGTAATGAAGAAAAAGAAGACATTATTAAGTGGGTTGAAGATTTTAAAAATAAAGATAGATATTTTGACCCATACCAAGATTTTGCATTTGATTATATTAGTGGGACAAAACATTACCGTATCACTACTGTAGCTAATTTAGATAATCAATCTAAAAATAGTTTATGGGGTGTTAAGATACCAGAAGATGCTTGGCCAGGTAAAATCATTGGTAATATGAATTATACTGATGCGTATAAAAATAGATATTTATAAATATGAAACTTCTAATAAAAAAATTGCTAAGAGAAGGGTTGTTGAATGAAGGTGCATCACCTATACTATATCATTTTACTAGTGTAAATAAATTAATTAATATATTATCAACCAATACCTTTTACTTAACATCTAATGTTGGGACTAAAGCAGACCAAATAGCGGGTAATAAAGCTTATTACATGTCTTTTAGTAGAAGTAAAAGTATCGTACAAGGTTATGGTAATAAATTTACGTTTAGTGGTGCAGCTAGAATTAAAGTAGATGGTCAAAAACTTAGTCAAAATTATAAAGTTAAATCAATAGACTATTGGCAATACCCAAAAACCCCAGAATTTATGACACAATTATCTGGAGATGAAATGGAAGATAGAGTTATTAGTGATAATAACGAAATACCAAACGCCAATAAATATATAATATCAATCGATATTTTAATAGAACCAGATAAAACCGTTAACCAAAAACTAATAGACCTAGCAAAAGATTTAGGTGTTGTATTATATTTCTTCAATAACAAAAAAGACTTCGCAGCTGGACTACCAAAAAGGTCTGTGGAACCAAATGTGGAAGACGGTGAACAAGAAACTAGAGAACAAAACCTATTCGACCTAGACAGTATAATAGGTGCAGTTAGCTACAAAAACCCAGAGAAGTATAAAGAAGTATTAAATGTAATAGGTAACCAGTGGAAAGAAGAGATAGATAAATATCACAGTAAGTTAGATTATAACCTAAGACCAAATGACGATTATAATTTATCGGACTTAATCTCAAGCTTAAATAGTGCGATACATAATGCTAGGTCAAACTCAAACAAACTACTTAGATACGCAATTAAAGAACTTACTTTGGATATGAGAAAAAATAATGTAAAAACCATTAAAGATTATCTAAAACATAAATTATATATAGGTAAAAAAACACAAGAAGATTATAACAAAGAACTAAACACCAAAATTATTGATGTAATCGATACACAATATAATGAAGAACTGGAAATTTCCAATAACTCTTATTCTATTTATGATAAAGCTAATGAAAATGAATATAGAGGTATATTTAACTTCCCACCAGCTAGAGAATTTTACGAAACCAAGCTTAAAGAAATTAAAAAATACGTATCTGATTACGTATTAACTAATAACGATATGTTTAAATATAGTTACGTATTAGGTGAAATTAAAGATAAGTTTGATTTAAAGGACAATAGTCAAGAAGCTAAGAGAATAAGTGAGCTACTAGATGATGTAACACCTATGGAAGTGTTGAGACCAATACAGATGGTTGCTTGGAGAATTGATGACTTCTACTACAGTGTAGTTAAAAAAATGCAAGAAGAGGAAAAGGAACAGTGGATGCGTAATTAATTAATGATACTTTAACTTAATTACATATATTTATAAATAAACATATTCTGATGAGAAGGTTTGATAAGAATAAAAATATAAGAAAGGTTAATTTATTAGCTGAACAAAGACACCTTGAATCAAAAGGTTTAGTCAAAGAAAATATAGAAGAAGAATTCTATAAATCAAGAAAACCACTTGAGGGTTATGTTGATGCTGAAGAATTAATTGGGAAACATCTTTGGTTTCACACTAATAGAACACATAGAAACCAAGGTAAAAATGGTATGGTTGGTATCTATACTGTTACTAGTAATGGGACATTCAAAGATTTAACAAGGATGTATACCAATGAAGTTAGAATACAAGGACCAATATACTTTCAAACATCATACAAGACAGCTGAAAAGATACAAAAATCTAGAGACGATGCTGGTGGTGCTGGTAGAAGAACACTTCACGCTGGTGTATCTGGGATTGTAGTACCAACTGATAGTGGTAACACTGGTGGTATGGAAGTAGCACAATACAATCCATTTGATAAAATAGCACCATGGTTTTATTTAACTAGCGATTCAGAAAAGAAAGAAATCATTTCAGCTGATGAAGTCTACTTTTATGCTACTGAAAGTGGTGAATGGTTTTTTTATGTGACTAATCCAGTTTTCAGTGGTCAAAAAAGACTTGACTTAGAAGACCAAGAACAATCAGCAGAGGAGCCAGTCGAAAAAGAATTAGAAGCTAATCCAGAAATTAATGAAGTAGAACAAAAAAGAAATACTATGAGAAAATTTGATAAGAATAAAAATATTAAAAAAGCTAATCTATTAGCTGAACAAAGACACCTTGAATCTAAGGGGTTAATAAAAGAAGAGGAATATAATATTGATTCTATTAAAGCTCAATTAGGGCCAGCGTCTGATAAAGAAATGCCAAACGTCATGTCAGCGTTGGCTATGGATGATAAAAAGGTTACTGAATCTGAAGGTGATAAGTATTATTTAAAAGATAAGAATAATTTAGATAATATGTTATATGACGTAAGTAGGGTTATATTATCATATGTTGGTACCGATAAACCTAAAAACCAAGCAATTGCTAATGATAATAGAGTCATTATACAACAATTACTTGATAATGGAAAATTGATAGAGTATTTAAATCAAAGAATACCTTCTACTGGTTTACATAAAGTTGGTTATGGTGCTGATGATAAGGACCCATTCTTATCAAAAGGGAAAGGTATATGGGCTAATGATGAAGAAGCTATGATTAACTACATGAAACAGAATTATATGAATCCAGATGACTATAAAATAATCGGTTCTGACTACTTTAAAAAAAAAATAACTTAAACGAGGTCGGTAGAGATACTAGTCCAATACTAGGTAAAGCTAGAGTACAGTTTATAGAAGATTTAGAAGACTTGGGGTTTGATATTGATAAGATTAAATTTATTAAGTCAGATAAAGGTCAAATGGTTTTTAAAGTAAATGATACCGATGAAGGATTGGCTCAAAATAGATTAGATAATTCTGAAATCCCAACAATTTCTTCTGGAAAAGTTATTAATGATGGTAAGGGGAATATTCATTTAGTATTTAAAATAGAGAAGTAATTACGATAGAAAAATGGACGAACCTTTATTAATAGCTCTTATTTCAGCACTTGGGATTAAAGAAATTTGGAACATCATAAAGAAAAAGATGGACCAAAACGAAAAAAAATCTGAAAGGGATGGTAATATATCATTAGCAGTTATTGAAGAACTTAAAGATAAAATAGGTGGTTTAGAAGAAAAAATAAATAAGTTGATAGAAGAAAATACAGATTTAAAGATTAAGGTAGCTAGAATGGAAGAAAGACTTATTAGAAATGCTAAAAATAAAGTTAAAAGAAAAAGAACAGAGGATTAAGGTCTAATTTTTGTTATGATTAAATATGTAAAAGTTTGCGAGATAGTATATAAATTATAATATAAAATATAAATAATTAATTAATATTAAGCTCGAATTTTAAAATGTTCGAGCTTTTTTAATTCTAAGGGGTATGGAAGAGAGAGTTAGGAGACTTGGTTCGGAAAAAGAAAAATCACTAAAAGAAGATTTTGACACAATATACGACAAGTATAAAAAACAAGCATTAGACGAAGGTTATGAAGGTCAAATAAAAATGACAAAGGAGAAAGGTAAAATTATATTCTTTGTGGTTATTTAAGTTTTTAAATATATTTATATTGTATGAAACAGTTTATTAGGGAAAAATTAATTGAAGCTATAAAATCAAAACATTGGGAAAAAGATTCATACCCAAATAGAATTGAAAATAGCACACTAAAAGGTTTAGATGATAAACATAAAGAAATCATAGATTTAAATATTAAAAAGCTTGAATCCCTTGAGTTTGGTTATGATAAAGATAAGATAGGAGTTTGGTTATACAAGGCTCCAATGCAAATTAAGCACCCACCGTTTAAAGAAAGAGATAAAGGTAGTTTTTTACTTGCGATTGTTAATGATAACGATATGACAACTCTATATTGGAAACATAGAAAAGAGGGTGAATATGATATGTCTATAGAACTAGATACGTTAATTGAATTTAGTAAATCAAATTTTTATGACCCAGTAAAAAAACCAGTTACCATAAAAAATATAAATGCATGGAAAAGGTCATTAGAAGAACCTAAGAAAACTAAAGAGTCATTTAAAAAATTGAAACTCCCAAATGGTAATATTATTAAATACTACAAAAATTCTAATAAATTTGAAACACTCGATGGACAACCAATTAAGATTGATGATATCTTTGATGAATTACCAGCTGAATTACAGGATAAGGTAATGGAACTGTTAGAGCAAAATAGAAATAATCCAAAATAAATTTGTATAATCAAAATATTAACTATATATTTGTTCCATGACTAATATTAATAGAATTGTTATAGTATATATTGATTTAAATGACGGTGGGTTCATGCCATCTTTAAATATGTTTGATTTCTATGTTTTCTTTGAGGGTCATAAATTTATCGGTGTCTCAATGGATAATAAAAGTATGAGAATGGATTTAGAGGATTGTAGACCATTCAAGATATTCGATGTACTTTCATTTGAACAATCAACTATTGATTATGAAATAAAAAGTGAAGTTCTTAATTATATTGGTTACAATATTAGTGTTGATGAAATATTAGATACTATGAATTCTATTGACCATGAAGATGTTAGGTTTCATTATCTAGAAACCATCATATATTACAAAACACACCAAGATGGTAAAAACATTAATGAGTATAACTTAAAAGTAAAACATTTTGATGATTTAGTCAATGACTTTTCTGAAGACTTCTACTCTTATAAAACACTGGCCATTAATAGAGACTTCTCAGAAACTGAAATATTATTAGAAACATTTTTAACTAAAGAAGAAATAAACAAAAAATTTAAAGATTATTTACTATGAAAGATACTATAAAAAAGATATTAAGAGAAGAAGCTTCTGATAAACCAAAAAAGATTCTATATTCCGCAGTTGTTTTAGATGATTTCGAGAGCAAAAGATTATTGAATGAGTTTAAAGATTCAATACCCGAAGGTTGGAAAACATTTGCCCATCACATGACAATCGTTTTTGGTAAAGGATTACCAGAAGATTTAGAAGGTGACTTAGGTAAAGAGGTTACACTAACAGTTAAATCATTAGGGGTATCAGATAAAGCTATTGCTGTTGGTGTCGAAGGTTATTATTCAAATAATGATAAACCACATATAACGTTAGCTGTTAATACTTCAAATAAAGGTAAGCCATACGACAGTAACAATATAGAACATTGGAAGAGTGTCAAAGACTTTGCGGTTAAAGGTATTGTTACAGAAATTACACCATAATTCATTTATTAAATAAAAAAAACAAAAATGGAAATCAATAAAAGACATGACGAATTAAGTGAAAAACTTTTTAATATAGGAAACACTTTAATAAAAGAAGGTACTAATAAAGAAGATTACACTATAACTAGTGTTGGTAATTTTATGATATTGGTCAGTGGTATAATATTCGAAGAGAGGGATGTACAACTATTCAGTGATTTATGTGCTATGTTTTCAGCAAAGAAAGTTATTGACTCGCAGTATGGAGATGCCTCAACAGAATCATTAAATGATTTAAATAATCAAATGACTGATGATATATATGATGCTTACAAAGATATGAGAAATGATTTGACTAATTTAGATGATACTGAAGATGATGATGATGAAGACGTTGATTAAAGTTTATTGGGATGATGTTAAAGATGTTTGGTTCGCCACTTCAACAGAAGATAAGCTAGATATTAATAATGAGTTATTTTGGTTTACATTAACTAATAACTATAGTTTCAATGATTGTCTATTAAATAAAGATTTCAGATACACATTTGATTTTTATGATAATAAAGAAATTATATTAACCAGTGCTATAAGTACAAAAAATGAGGTTGAGCTAACTGGGTTACATTTACATATGACCTCTGTATCTATTGGTCTTAAATAAAAAAAATAAATAATAATTATTAACTTGATTATTAAGTTTTAATTAACTATATTTGTAAAAAAATTAAATTATGTTATACACATTTGAAGTAACAGTTAAAGAAGTTATGGAAACCCAAACATGGGATTCTGGATTTAAAAAGAGAGAAATAGTTATCACATCTGATGATAAATTTCCACAGGACGTTAAGTTTGAGTTTTTGAAAGACTCAACACTAACATTAGATAATGTCAACGTAGGTGATGAAGTTATTATTAATTTTTCTATAAGAGGTAATGAATATAAGGGAAAGTATTACGTTAATCTGAATGGTCAGACTATAGATGTTAAAGGTGCGGCAGCAACAACAAAAACAAAAAAAATTGAAACTGTAATACCAGACCATAGCAGTGATGACGATATACCGTTTTAAAAAAATAAATTATGGGAGAAAGATTAATAGGTAACAGAGTGTTTAGACTTAAACATGCTGAAAATTTAAAATTAAAAGAAATTCCACAAGTAATGGAGTTTAAAAATGGTGAAGAATTTCATATAGTGGCTGGTGTCTTATATATGAAAGGTTTTCCACTTCCAGGAGGGTTCCAAAGACCACTTACGGAATGGATATTAAATAACCCAACAAAATTTGTTGAAGATACTAGAAATTTTTAATATTTTGTTTAAAAAAATTAAGAGTTTTATTAATAATTTTAAAACAAAACGCAAAATCAAAAGGTGTGACCACGATTGGAAACCACCTTTTGATAGTGGGTTTAAACAATGTAAGAAGTGTTTTAAAATTGAAAAATCATAATTATGAATAATTTATTTAAAGTTACACAAAGGGTAACTAGAGAAGAAAGAGAAGATTTGCTTAAACAAAAAGGTAAAACAATTTGGTTAACAGGTTTATCTGGCTCTGGTAAATCAACTATAGCAAATGAATTAGCGTCTAAGCTACATAATCAAGGTAAATTAGTTTATGTTTTGGATGGTGATAATATTAGGATGGGCCTTAATAAAGATTTAGGGTTTTCTGATAATGATAGAAAAGAAAATATTAGGAGAATAGCTGAAGTTGCAAATCTAATGACTGATTTAGGTGTTATAGTTATCACAGCTTTTATTTCACCATTTGAAAATGAAAGGCAAATAGCTAAAGATATAATAGGTAAAGATAACTTTATTGAAGTTTATATTAAGGCATCATTAGATGTTTGTGAAGAACGTGACCCAAAGGGTTTATATAAGAAAGCTAGAGCTGGTGAAATACCTATGTTTACAGGTATTGACTCACCTTATGAAGAACCTAAAAACCCTAATATGTTTATTAAAACAGACAAGATGAGCATAGAGGATAGTGTAGAATTTATTTATAAAAATTTATGAGCTGGGAAAAGAAAAATCATGGTGGTGAGCCCACTAAAAATAAAGACCAGAAGAGAGCAATCTTCATAGGTAGATATCAACCTTACCACGCTGGTCATATATCTTTGGTACAACAAAAATTAGATGATGGTATTCCAGCATTGATAATGGTTAGGGATATTGAACCAGACGAAAAGAATCCATTCACAACATCTCAAACAGTTAGAATGATAAGAAAGTACCATGATGTAAAAGGAGATGATGTTGAAGTTATAATTATACCAGACATTGAATCTGTAAATTATGGTAGAGGTGTTGGGTATGAGATAAATGAGTTCACACCACCAGATAATCTAGCATGGGTTTCCGCAACTAAGATTAGAGAATCAATTAAAGATGGTAATGATGGTTGGAAAGAAATGGTTGATGAATCAATTCAAGATGATGTCCAACATTTTTTAATGGAGAAACTTGTGTAAATTAAAAAAAAAATGATACACAAAAAAAGACATATAGCTAAAACACTCACATGGCGAATTGTGGGTACACTTGATACTATGTTAATTGGTTATTTAATAACTGGTAATTTACAAACTGGATTATCGATGGGTGGTATCGAATTATTTACGAAAATGTTATTATATTATCTTCATGAAAGGGTTTGGTATTCATCTAAATTTGGTGTTGATAAATAGTTTTAAAAAAATTAAATAAATGGATTATCACTTTCCATTAAAAATTTTATATTATCATCTATCTGTTTACATTCATTAATAAAATTAAGAGCCACTTCATTTGGTAATTCAAACCATTCCTTACCACCATCTGTGGAATAAGGCTTATAACCTCTATGTAAAGCACTTTCTATTTTGCGATAATTGTAAGACTCATATGTTTTAAGTAAAACTAATTCACCAGATGAGCCAGTTTGTAAAGACTTTAACCTATCATTAGGTGAGTTTTTAGTTATACCTATTTTGTACTTTTCTGGAACAGAACTCCAATCAGTTATTAAATATACTACACCCTTAACCATACTTAATTATAAGGTTCAAAATTTATTTGTAAATGGTTAAGGTTTTATAATTATATTTAAATATTTATTACTATATTTGAAGCATGTTAAGTACATTAAACTTAAAAAAAGATATATTAGATTTAGTTAATTCTAGGTATGATATCGAGGTCTTCAAAGATGAAGATTTACAATTAACAGACGATACTAATCTATGTCTGATAATAAAAGATACGGACTTCAATTTCCAAGAATTTAAAGAGTATATATTACCATTAAATGTTAAAGTGATTAAATATGATAAAATGATAATTTTTAATTTAATTTGAATTAAATTTTGATAATTGAAAATTAATTACTATATTTGACTAAACATTAATATTTATAGTTATGACATTTATTATGAGTTCAAGTATCGTTGTGTTAGTATTATTAAGTATAAGAATTATCGAATACTTAATATTTATTAAAAAAGTGAGTAAGATTTGTAATACTTATGATTGGAAATATATTGACGAACATGGTTATCCTTTAATTGAGGTTTTAAAAGATGAGCATTACTATTTAAAATCTGAATGGTCTGCTTACAACTTCTTATTTATGAAAGGACCAAGTCCAGCCAATATGATTTTTAACTTAAAACCATTGAGTATTAAATCTCAATATAATAATAAAGCTATTGAGAAACTTAAAACATATGAAGTTATATAGTATATATGAAGAAATGGTAATTTTAGATGCTTGGAATAAACTAGAAGAGGCATTTAATGAAACTGTATTATTAGAAGAAGGTAATGCAAAGCTAGGCGCATTACTAGAAGAATCAAAGGATGTAGTATTCGAAAATTTTGGTATAGACACAGGAGATAAAAAATATTTCATAGCTGGGTCAGCTAGATTATATTTGTATCCAGGACTAGTTGAATTAATAAATGAGTTAAGTAGTGAAATTTCAGAAGAAAAAATGGTTAAAATACCTAGCGAACCTGGTGATTTAGATATTGTAATACCTTTAAACCCAAAGCTTTGGGGAACACTAAAAAATAATGTTTCTGATAAAGTTGATGAGGATTCTTTTAATGATAATTTAAAAAAGGGTATATTCAGACCACAAGAACTAGGATTAACACAAATGGATATTGAAGTATTCAAAGAGTGGGACCCAAGTAAAGCTGGTGGTGAATATGCGAGTACTGAAGTTGACCCACAAAAAAAAATATTTAGTAGAGCGAGTAACTTTAACGGTTATTATTTTATGAGTATGTTCGATGTTATTAATTACAAATTTCAGTTGGGTAGAAAAAAAGAAATTAGAATTGCGAAAATTATTAATAATTATATAGATAAACGTGAAAATAGAACTAAAGAAGATTTGTTTAAAATACTATCTAGAGTAATAAGAATGAGATTCAACCCAACAACAAGTAAATAGATTTGAGTACTATAGTAAAAACATTATTAAACGAAGCTTTATTAATTAAATCATATGAAAATGATTTAAACGAAATCTTAATGCTTTTTGAAAACGAAGGACCAATAACATTTGAATGGGATATCGCTAAAGAAAGAATTGATAAAGCTAAAAAAGATATAAACACCCCAAAGAAAGCTGAATTATTTTTAAAAACTTTAATAGATAAATTCAAAAAACTACCTAAAAAAATAAAAATGAAATTAGTAAAGTACGGTGTTATTAGTTTAATAGGTTTATTATCAATGTCTTCTATGAATAATATATTGACTGTTCATGCTCCAGAAATAAAAGATGAAGTTATGTCAACTATAAGTGATAAGGTAGAGACACCACCTACAAAAATTAATACACCCACATCTGCATCAGATAGTTTAATTAATTTCATAAAGAACGAAGAGGGTGATAAAAAACAAAAGGGTGAACCTGTACTTACTGCTTATAAACTTGGTGATAAAATGGTGACCGTTGGTTGGGGTCATGCGGAAAAAATTAGAACATCCCAATTCGAGGACGGTCAAACAATAACTAGAGCAGAAGCTGAAAAACTACTTAGGTCCGACATAAAAAAAGCTGAAGACGCAATTAACGATGTTTTATCTAGTTGGGATGATAAGGATATTGAATACAATATTAACCAGGATATGTATGATGCTATGGTATCTATGGCATTTAATATGGGTAGAAGTGGGTTTAGAGGGTCTCACTTTATACAGTTGGTTAAAAGAGGTAAATATGAAAAAGCTAAAGACGAAATAATGAAGACTAGTCGTAGGTCTTTTAGAAAATTCCCTGGATTGAAAGATAGAAGAGAAAAGGAAGCTAATTTTTTCGCAAGTGGCTTAAATAAATTAAATGAGATTGAAGTTATAATGTCTTAAATATAATATTCTTGATATTTATATAATATGAAGGATAAAATTAAAGATAAGTTAAATATTTTAGTGGAGAGTAAAACGGTTACCCAATATGATATTGATGAAGCTCTAAAATTTCTTTATGACGATAAAAAACAGTTAATGAAAGAAAGAGCTTCAATTAATAATAAACTAAAGAAACTTAATGAGCAAATAGTCTATTGGGAAAATATGTTACCAAACCAGACTAGCTTATTTTGATGTTTATGTTGGAAAAATTACAAAAAAATATGGATGATGAAGGCAGTAAACAGAAACAAAAAAGCAACATTAGTTCTAATGACAGCAATGTTTCTGAACCCAATGGGTTACGATGCACTTTTTTACATGGTTTTAAAAATGACAAACGATTCTTACGCAATTACTACCTTTATTTTCTACCTATTATCAGTTTTTTTATTTGGATTATATTTTTATTTAATTAAAATAAATCCATTTAGGTATATTTTGACAGTTCTAAAGTATAAGCGTAGAAAATTTGTCAGAAAAAAGTAATTGGCTTTTATTTTGATATATCCTTTATAATAAAAACAGTAAAAAAAAAAGTTATGTTCGAAGAGTTTGATGATTTATTTAATGACGCTTTTGATAAAGGGTCTAAAAACAGGTTAAAAAGAATTAAAAACTTAATTAAAAGATTAAACAATTTTAGTGAGTTAAATGAAAATACTAAGAACCCACATGAAAATGAATTGGGTGAACCAGACGATATCTCTCATTTTGAGGAAGATGGTCAAACAATTAAGCGAAGTGTTTGGGAGACTGAAGAAGGTTTAATTGTTAAAGAAGAGATAGTAGGTGCTTATAAAGAACGTGAATTATCTTTAGAAGAAAAACTAATTTTAGCAATCGAAGAAGAAAGGTACGAAGATGCTATAATTCTTAGAGATGAGATTAAGGGATTAAATGATAATAATAAGTAAACTTTATTAATAGTTTACATATTTATTATAAAGAATTGGTATGAGTATTAAAAAACTACTAAAAGAAAATATTTTAAAACACGAAGAGAATAGAAAAAACTTCGTAACTGAAATTAATAATGTTTTTGAAGGGACAAAAATTCACAATAATGATAAATTAATTAATGAGATTGTAGACAATTTATTAACATCTACACCTAACAAGTTTGTAACCAAACTTTATGAAGGTATGGAAGATGATATGATGGATGCCTTATTAGATATTTGTGTACTTACATTTAGTGCTGAAAACACAAAACTTGGTGGTTCAGTTGCTACATTCTCACTTCCAGCTGGTTGGACATGTCCATTTGCTAATCTTTGTCTTAAAAAAGTTGATAGGTATAGAAAAATGGACCCAGATAAAGAGGGTACATATAAGATTAGTAATAAAACTGGTGAAAAGGTTCCTTATAAGGGTGATGTACAAGTAACTAAGGGTGATGATGCTGAATTCGATTGCTATGCTGCTAACCAAGAAATGCAATACGATGCAATTAGAGCTAATAGGTGGCATAATAAAGATTTAATTGATGAAGCTGCCAAAGAAGGTGGTGTAAAAGCAATGACTGACTTGATAGTTAGGTCTATTAAACATTTCTTTGATACAGATGGTGTTAAAGAAGGTATTAGAATTCACGAATCTGGAGATTTCTTTAGCACTAAATATTTGGAAGCTTGGATGGAAGCAGCTAAAAAATTCCCAAAGGTTTATTTTTATGCGTATACTAAATCAGTACCGTTCATTAAAAAATATAAAGATGCTTTAGATGAAATACCTAACTTGTCAATAACTCTTTCTAAGGGTGGTAAGAGAGATAGAGATTTACCAAATGTTGATGTTAAAGAGTCACATGTGTTTAATACACCAGAAGAAGTTTTAGAAGCTGGTCTTGTTGTTGACTTAGATGATGATTTAGCTAAACAAAAGGGTGGTAAGGAATCTAACTTTGCTTTATTAGTTCATGGTACACAAGAGAAAGGTGAAATGAGTCAAAATAAGATGAGAAATGAAACGTTTATGGCTTATTGGAAATATAGGAAACCACTTAACAGATTCTTCAAGATGGATGAAAACCATTTTTGGACTACTAAAGAAGCTAACGCTGGTTTAAGTGTTATTAAGAAAGCAAAAGAAAACCCTAAGAAATTTAAAACAAGTAAATCTGATTTAGAGTTTAAAGCTAAACTACTTAGATACGTTGTTAAGTATAATGATAAATACGATTTTTCTGAGGAATTAATTAACATAGTTCCAGAGAAGTATAGGTAATATACTTGACATTTCAAACAATTAAATATATATTTGTATTATGAAAAATACTTTAATGATAGATTTAGATTCTGAGAGGGAAGACCCTATAAGAATTACAAAACCAGAAAATGTTGTAGAAACAGTTAAGGATGAGGACAGTGCCAGAAAAATGGTTATGGATGACTTAACAACTGTTTGTAATGCGTTAGGTACACTTATTACAATTGCTGAAGACAATAATTATTTTGATAGTGAAAAAGCTGTTAAAATGTGTATCGACTATTTGAATGACAATTTTATCAAAGAAGATAAAATATAAAATTAAACAGTACTAATTATAATCCCCATGATATTTATTATCATGGGGATTATTAGTATAATGGTGTTATCTTTACTACCAGCTTTAATATATAGTTTTGTAATATACATAACGATACCTTACAAAACTATTAATATTAAAAACGGGATGGTTTACCTAGTTGGTGGATTCATGTCGGTTATACTATTACTTTATTTTTTCTATTTGTTTCCAGGTTGGAATAATATAGCATCTGTGATTACTAATCACAAGATTTACCCCTTACATTTTTTACATGCTAAAACATTTATCCAAGTTGGGTTAATAGAGGAACTAGTTAAATTAATTACTTTTATTATTATAGAAAAGTTACTTAATAATGATAAACGTAAAGACCATCCTTTAAGCACAATGTTTAACGTTGCTATGATTAGCTTAGGTTTCGCTGTTGTTGAGAATGTTTCATATGCTATGAAAGCGTTTGACCCATTAGACGTTATATTATGGCGCTCTGTGACAGCTGTTATAGGTCACATGGTTTTTGGTTTATTTATGGGTTATTGGATTGCTTTGGGTAGAGTTGGGACTAGGTTGAAGAATAGGTCTTTATTTGATATAGTTGTTTTAAAGTCAGATAAACTCAGACGTAGGATTTTTATTTTAATCGGTTTATTAAGTGCAATAATACTTCATGGTATATACGATTTACATGTTTTTATAAATGGAGATAGAGGTATATCAACATTATATATGTTATTGATTATGTCGTTACTCTCTGCGTCATGGTGTTTTAAAAATCTTAATAAAAGTTATAAGAATAAACTTGAAAAACCTAATTAATTTTACTATATTTGTAATATGATAAAAATAAAGATAAGTGATGAGCAAAGAGCCAGGGCTAAAGAACTATATGAGTTCAATGTTTTAAAAGGTTCAGTTACTAAGGGTGAAGGTAATGAAGTTGGTGCTCTAGGTGAGATAATAGTTATGGATTATTATGGTGACAAAGCAGAATATGCTGGTGATTATGATTATGATTTAATTATAAAAAATAAAAAAGTTGATGTAAAAACAAAGAAACAGAACGTACCACCCCAATTACACCATACTTATAACATATTCTCATACAACACGAAACAAAAATGTGATTGGTATTGCTTTGTTGTAATACATAAATCACTTAGGACTGGTTGGATTGTTGGTTGGAAAAATAAAGAAGAATTTTTTAAAGAAGCCACTTTTAGAAGAGAAGGTGAAGTTGACGACACCATCAAAGGTTGTGAGTGGAAATTTAAAGGAGACTGCTACTGTCTAAAAATAACTGATTTAGACTTGCATAATAAAGAATAAAATATTATATTTGTAATGAACTTAATTGGAGTCCACCCTGTGAAACATTCAGATTTAGGTTTTAATAACACACTTTTCGGAGGAAAGTTATTGTATTGGATTGATGGTGATGCCGTAGCCTTTGCGATGGAAGTTTGTGATACACCTAGAATGGTAACAGTAACTATGGATAAATGTGTTTGGGAAAAACCAGCTGGACCAAGCCATGTAATAAAAATTTACGCTGGTGTTGTTAAGTTTGGTACTAGTTCAGTAACTCTTAACGTTGAAGCTAGAAGGCATAATGTTTACAATGGTAAACAACAAAGAATTTTGGCTACTGATATAAAATTTGTTAGTGTTGATGAGGATGGGAATGCAATCCCAATTAGTGACAGAGTAAAAAAAAAGTATTCAAAGGTAATTCCATTGGATAATGACCTAAAAGAAGATATAATGAAAAATTAAAATGATTGTATGTTAAACTATTATATAAACCCAGATGAAGATGATGACGAATACAACAAATATGGTGATGTATTTGAATATTAAACAAATAATTATAAAATAAAGTTATGTCAAAACAAGAAGAATACAATGAAGTATGTATTAACGAAGTTATACAACTTATAAATCAAAATAAAATAAGTATAAGTGATTTTAATAGAATAGAATCTTCAGTAAAGAAGAATTATAACTACGAAAGGGAAAAACCTACAATCAATGTAGATGATGTTTTAGATTATGTGACATGGAGATTAAATCATGGTGAGAGAGAATCTATAATAGAAGCTTTAAATGTAGTAGAAGCAAAGGATATTAAAGACCAACATGGGGTTAATACTTTAGATGGTGAATACCGTTTTGAATTACTTATGAAATTATTTAAACTATCTTCTAACGAACTAGAATTAGAATCATGGATTAAACCAGAAATTTTAAATAAAATTTAAATATAAAACATATGCAAATGTCTAAAAAAATATTTCTAATTGACATAGATGGTACTGTCTGTGACGATATTAAAAATGAAGATTCTCATCTTTATGGTAATGCTGAACCTATAGAAGGTGCAAAAGATATAATTAATAAATGGTTTGATGATGGACATCATATAACATTCTTTACAGCAAGACTATCAAAAGATAAATTAGTAACTCAGAAATGGCTTGATGATAATGGATTTAAGTATCATGGATTGATAATGGATAAACCAAGAATACAAGATGGCCAAACATATCATTGGATAGATAACCGACCAGTCAAGGCAACTACATATCTT
>Ga0181373_1000172_pt1 | contig 16262 bp, 12 predicted proteins | sample LowvirmetaG_3_FD_130159 | JGI IMG/M metagenome (GOLD analysis project Ga0181373, IMG submission 130159) | Marine viral communities from the Subarctic Pacific Ocean - Lowphox_09 viral metaG | ecosystem: Environmental > Aquatic > Marine > Oceanic | place: Subarctic Pacific Ocean | collected... | reverse complement strand
GACACTGAATCTAAATAATTTCTAAATGCTCTAGCATCACGTGCTAGAAACTGTGTGTCTACAAAGTCTCTAATTGATTTAGTTGTTCTATCACCATTTACTGACTGTATTACATGTTTCATACGTGTAGTTAATTCTGGTGATGATGTTTTGTTGATTTTTTTAAGACCTTTTAATTCAGCATCAATTTTTTTCTCATCTTCTTGAGTTAAAAGTTTAAATGTAAGTAGTGCTTTTGACACAGGTAATTCAAATTCAAATTCATTTTTACCTTCAATCATTAATTTTGTGTCTAACTCTTTATCATCTGCTTCAGTTAGATCTATTGTCACTTCTTCATTTTCACCTGTAGTTGGGTTTGGGTAACTAAAAGTGTAATCTTGTCCATAACCCAAAATACGAGCTGCAACTAATACAGCATTTTTATCACCCACTAATAAGTCTTCTACTTTTACTGAGTCCATAATTAATGATTGTAATAATCTGTCTATTACAGTTCCATTTTTTATGTAATTTTGGTTGGTTAAAATGTCCTCTTCTTTAGCAGTCATATATTTCATTCTAATAATACCTGACTTTAGAGGGTGTCCTTCAGGATAAAGTAAACCTTTTGAAGGTAATGTAACTTCTTCCGTGGGAAATTTGTAAGCTTGCTCTTGTGGCTGTGCTTGGGGTTGTGCTTGGGGTTGTTGTGTTGATTCCATAACGTTATTTTAATTAAAACTAGTTCGGATATACATATATGTGAGAATAAGAAAAGCGCCAAAAAGGCGCTTTTTCTTTATATAAATTATTACTATTAGTAATTTAAGATGGCGTAATCCATTCTAATAGTGATAGAAATGTTCATTGGTGCATCTGAAGACCAATCAGCTTCTCCAAAGTTTGCTTGTGAACAATAAGCACCTTTACAAATCCATTCTTCAACTACATCACCTACAGGACCTAATGCGTTAAATCTAATGTCTTTTTTATAGAAATCAGAATAACCATCTCTACCTGTAACTGACTCGTGTGACAAACGAACCCACTCCATCACTGCTTGAGCACCTGATGGTGTTACTGGATCATAAAGTTCAGCTGTAATGTTTTGCCAATCAGCTTTTCCTTTAATTTTTCTTTTCACGTTAATGTGATCAAGAGTTACTTCTCCAAATTGGATGTTTGGTCTTCCTACTTTTTTAACCAAAAATGCTGGAATTCCGTCGATGAACATTACAAACCTGTTTTGCAACTTAGGCTCGAATGCTGTGTACATCATGTCGTTTGTGTTTAATATTGCCATCTTTTTATTTTATTTTTATTGTTCTATTATAAATATAATCCTTTTAAACTTTTTATGCAGGGAATGTAGCTCCTGTTGGTAATACGTTAAAGTCAAGTACTATAAATTCTGCTGTTTTAGTTGGTTGTAAATAAATAGCACCTACTAATCTATTTCTGTCAATTTCTGCTGGTGTATTATTTGTTTCATCCATTACTACTCTAAAGGCAAATAATCCTTGTCTTTGTTGTACTGACTCTAAATATGGGTTAACAATATTTAAGAATCTATTTCTAGTTTGAATTGTGTTTTGTTCAAATACTAAGTACTTAGAAGAACTTCCGATGAATTTCTTAAGAGTAATTAACAATCTTCTAACATTAATTCTGTCTAAAGCTGTTGGTCTTACTTGAAGTGTTTTCTGTCCCCAAATACAAACTCCTGTTGCTGGGAATGTTGCGATTGGATTTACTCTACCTTCATATAAGCTATCTCTTTCAGCTTGTGTTAATCTGTTTTTAGCTTCTAATACAGTTCCTAATACACCTCTGTTTAAACCAGCTGGTGCGAACCATTCAGCTCCAATTCGATCTGACGCAGCAATTGCAGCAGGCACGATAACTGATGGGGGAACAAAGATCGGTTTGTTACGCGAAGTATCTAGCACTTTTACCCATGGATAATATGCAGCAGCGTAATTACTGTCTAATCCATTTGCATCTTGAACTGCATCACTTACTTTTGCGTCTTCTTTTGATAAATCCATTACATAGAATGTATCGCCTCTTCCTTCAGCCATATTTTGTGCTGCATCTGTTACTGAAGCGTGTAAGTTTTTAATTACACCAGGTAATACTAACATGTTAATATCATATTCATCTTGGTTAGATAAAATGTCTAGTGCTTTTTTATATCCTTTATATCCAGTAGCACTTGTTGAACTTAAATCCATACCAAAAGCATTAGTAGATGTTAAATTTTCTCCAGTTTTTATTTCTGTAGCTGGGTCAATTCCATCTAAACCACCTTGGAAAGGTACTGAGAATTTTAAATCAATTGCTCTAGGTCCTGATGTTCCTTGTATGGAAATTGAAGCACTTAATGATCCAGCAAATGTAGCTGAAGCATCTGCGTGCATAAATAAATTATCTAAATTAAAATCATCTCCCTTATTAGCAGTTGTACTACCACCTGCTGATATTACCGGTACTGGTTTATTCCAGTTTTTATTATCTTTATGTGCGAAGTCCCAACCTAAATAAGCTTTTGAATTATAATTTCCACCTATTAGTTGTTCTGAAGCTGAAACATATGCTTTTAACTTGTATGTTTGACCACCTTGAGAACCATTACTTATAGTATCATTTACTGTTTTGAATCCTTTAGGTAATAATGATGGAGAAGTTGCTCCATTTGCTACTTCGCTATTCATTTCTATTCTTACAAATTCTGATAGATTTGGATAATCACCATATGTTCTTACTTTTCCAAATGTTGTATCATATTGTTGATATCTATCTCCTATTCTTCTTGCTATATAATTTGGAGAATCTGGATCAAGATTTACATTAGCAAATTCTTCTAAAATAGATGGTGTTCTATCTGTGTCTGAATATTTTCTTACTTGTACATTAAAAGTAGAATATTGTTCTACATTATCAATAGCAGGAATATTTTTATGGTTTGTTATAGAAATTTTATAATCTGTATTTGTACTTGTTCCATCAGCTAATGTGTGAAATTTAAATAGATTTTGTGTTGTTTTAGATGCATCTAAGAATTGTGAGGTAATAAATGGTGTTTTTGCGTGATCATATCCTTCAGCAAATGAACTTGTAAATACTGAAGCAGCTGAACCTGTAATTACACTTAAAGCATCTGTTCCTGCTCCAGAATTATCATCGTAAGTTTCAAAATTAAGATAAGCGAATAATGGTTTATTATTGTCTGGGGTAGTACCTATTGTTTTAGTTACATATAAACTAGAATCTGTAGTGAATGAAGTTGAAACAATTGTTTGGGTCATTACTCCTGATCCTGTTATAGTAAATCCTAAACTATTATCACCTATTAGTGCTGCACCACCATCTGTACTGTCAATTATTGCTGTAGGAGTTGTTGTAGCTGCTAAATTTTCATTTATAAATCCTTTTGAAGGAACTAATACAGATATAATTTCATTTGTAGTATCATTTACAATGTAAGCTGCACCCATACTATCATATTGATAACCACCACCAGCTAATACTCTAACTACAGTAACTACTCCTGCATTTCGTAAATATTCTTTTACTGCAAAAGGTACATATGTGTCTGGGTGTTGATCACCAAATTTTCTAATAAAGTCGTTGAATCCATTTCTAATTAATGTAGGTACAAAAGCTGGACCTTTTACTGTAGGTCCAATAAATGCTGCGCCAATAGCGCCGATTCCTTGTGGTAAAAACGATTGATCATTTTCTCTCGTAAATACACCTGGTGAAATAATAGTTTCTGCCATCTTATTTTTGTTTTATTTTTTGTTAATTTCTATAACGTGTTCCCATATAAATATAAAAGAGATTCGCAAACCAAAACTAGTATAGGCGACCTCTTTAGGGTCACCTATAAATATAAACTATATCTTAAAACAATTACTCTTGCGAAGCTTCTTCTGCTGCTTCTTCAACTATTGGAGTAAATTCGCCTGTTTCGATATTCAAAGATCCTTTACCATACTTGTCAGTAAGTTCTTTAGCTAAAGTGTTTTCTTTTTCTCTAACTTCAGATAATGTGTTCAAAATAGATTCTTCTCTGCTTTCTAATTGAATTTTTTGTAAAGAAACCTGACCCATTGCTAGGGTAATTTGATTATAGGTTGATTGTAGATTTTGGAGTGTTTGTAACTCTTCTTCTGTAAATTTAATTGCTTCTGCCATAACTTAAAATGTTTATTTATTTTTATTTATTAGTCGGATATACATATATGTAAAAAATAGAAACCGACATATTTCTATATTTTTATTTTACCACTTACTATTTTATATTTTCCTGATTTCATTCCTACAAAAGGTGTTGTTACAACTGCAGCAGTATAATCTACTGTTATGAAAACTTCTTTAAGTTGAAATCCAGCTTGTAAAACTCCTCCACTTAATATAAGTGAATCTACTACAGAAGGAGTTAAATTAGTTGAATATGCTGTTCCACTTTTTGTAGCAAAAGTAGGGGTAAAACCTAGTGCTAATGTTTGTATAGTTCCTGAACTATCCCTTAATACAAGGTCTAATGTTGCTGATGACACTTTTGAATTAATAGTATTACCAGATACAGATACTACTATATTATTAATAGTAGCTCCTGAATAAGTACTATCATTATCAAAACTAACTTGAAATTCACCAGTTGTTACATTATTAACTACAAATGTACTTGTATTATTATCATTAATTCTACTTAATAAGCTAGATCCAGTTTGATCAAATCCCGAATCAGATGATACAGCATCTGGTCTTATAATAGTTGTTGCCATTTTTTAAGATAGTTCTAGTGTTGCTGTTTTAGTTGTTTCACCCACAGTCATTGTAAATCTTATTGTGTAATTACCTCTTCTATCATCAGTAATGGTTGCCTTTAAATCATAACCACTGGAGTTAGATAAATTCTTATCATAACTTACTTTAGCTGTGTTTGTAGTAATTGCAGATGCTTGTGAATTTGAAATTGTTGTAGTATCACCTCTTAATGCTGTTGTTGATGTTGTACCCAAAGCTAAATTCGATGTACCATATCTAGGATCTTCCGTAGGAACCCATTCTGGTGTAACATCGGCATTAGTTGCAATACCATCTAATTTATTTTTTAAAGTTGTTGTAAAATTCTTTTGAGTTAATCCACCATCTCCAACTGAATATGTTGTATTTGTGTCTGTCCAAGGTACATTTACAAACATCTTTTCAGAAGATAGTTCTACTGGATAGTTTTTACCATTTTCCGTGTAGCCTATTTTTACACCACCTCTTGTAGATGAAGCTAAAGGTAATGAATAATTGTTCGCTGAAGAAGCTATACCATCAAGTTTATTCTTTAAGGTTGTTGTGAAGTTCTTTTGTGTTAAACCACCATCACCAACTGAATATGTAGTGTTAGTAGAAGATAAAACACCACTACCATTGATACTTAAATTAGTTCCTACCTTTATACCACCTAATGTATTAGCTGCTGCTGTTGGTAAAGAATAATTATTAGCCGATGTTGCGATGCCATCTAACTTATTTTTTAAGGTTGTAGTGAAGTTTTTCTGAGTTAAACCACCATCACCAACACTATAAGTAGTGTTAGTATCCGCAGTCATATCATCAACTACTATATCAATTTTACCCGATGTATCATCGTAAGTTGCTGCTACTCTTGTTTCAGTATTGCTACTAAACATTGCCCCAACAATATCTTGTACTTGTTCTGTTGATAATTGTGTATTATCGTTATTATCTGTCCAAGGTACGTTAACAAACATTTTTTCAGATGATACTTCTACAGGATAATTTTTACCATTTTCACTGTAACCTATTTTAAAACCTCCTCTTGTACTACTTGAACCTGCTGGGAGAGAATAATTATTAGCACTTGATGCTATTCCATCTAATTTATTTTTTAAAGTTGTAGTAAAGTTCTTTTGTGTTAAGCCGCCGTCTCCTACTGAGTATGTTGTATTTGTGTCTGTCCAAGGTACATTTACGTACATCTTTTCAGAAGATAGTTCTACTGGATAATTTTTACCATTTTCTGTATATCCTATTTTTACACCACCTCTAGTACTTGATGCTAAAGGTAATGAGTAGTTATTTGCGGATGTTGCAATTCCATCTAACTTGGATTTTAGGGTATTAGTAAAGTTATTTTGTGTTAAACCACCATCTCCAACTGAATATGTTGTATTTGTGTCTGTCCAGGGTACGTTAACAAACATTTTTTCAGAACTTAATTCAACTGGGTAATTTTTACCATTTTCCGTGTAGCCTATTTTTACACCACCTCTTGTAGATGAAGCTAAAGGTAATGAATAATTATTTGCAGACGATGCTATACCATCTAATTTAGTACCATCAGTTGCTATATCTCTTCCATCAACTGTACCTGTTACTATTATATTACCATTAAAAGTATGAGTATCATTTGAAGCATCACCAAATATATTTGATCCTTCTGTTTTTAATATTGAAGAAGTTACAATAGAAGAAGTTATACTTGTTACATTTAAAGAAGTTGCTGATATTTTTGCAAAAGTTACATTACTTCTTGTAGTAACATCTTGGTCCATGCTATACAACTCATTTGCTCCTTGGCCTGTGTTTAATGTGTCTGATTCTATTATTAAATGTCTTTTTGTTCCTGTTACTGTTGCCATTATGTTAGTCTTTTTCTTGTTATTTTATATCCATGTGATTCTTTTTCTGCAGAATGTAATGTTCCAAAGTTACAAATCATACCTCCTAAGTAACCTAAGTTGTATGCTTGTTTTGTTTCTGTTCCACTTGATGCTATTTTATATCTTAATTGCGTACCTGTTGTTGAGAAAGTATGTTTAGGTTCGTTAGCATAATCGTATGATTCCCAATCTGTTCCATTATTGTTAGATACATGTACTGTTATTGTTACTCCTGAAGGGGCTATTAAGTTTAAATTAAATATTTGAGCATAATCTATGTTTGCAGAATTATCTAATGTAAATGTTCCATATATTACTTCCCAATTACCTCTATATAGTTGTGGGTCATCTGTATCGTTCCATGTCATAAATCTATGACCATCGGCACCATATCCCATTTGCACCCAATATTTAGTTCCATTGGCAGATGCCATTCTTACCATGTGACCCCCATAATCGTGTCTTGTCGATCTACTAAAACCATTAGATGTGTCTTCAGTTACATCATTATATCGTCTAAAACCAGGTGTTTTAAAGTTTGTTCTATCTAAAACCCCACCTTGCATGTTCCAACCTCTGTCTGCCCATGTTCTTACATAGGTAGGGTGGTCTGGATGTTTATCCATTGGTACACCACTTGTTTTTTGGTATTTGTAACCAAACCTAAATAAATTATCAAATTGTACATTACTCTGATCGTTTGTACTAACTTGATTATGTACAATTGCATTACTACCTGTAAAACAAGGAGATATGTCTACATCTGCTATTCTTGTATTACAACCAACTAATATTCTATTAGGAGCATTTACTGGATCATCAATATGGAGTCCTTGTTCATACCCATCATCACCTAACCCTACATCCCCCATATCGCACCAAACCATTTTAGGTGATGCTGTTGAAGCTGATACAACTAATATAAAATTACCATTATAATATGAATTATAAAATACTCTGTCATTTATTTCATCATAAAATAACGTATATCTATACCCACTTCTATCTATTGTTGCTGAACCTGATAATAGATCATCAGTACCATTTGAGTTACCTATAACTTCTTCAGCACCTGTACGTAAGTTTCTTCTTACTGTTCTTTTATAATGACGAGCATCATATTCTCCAGCATATACCCATTCGCCTGCTGCTGCTAATCCTGATGTGTAATATAGTCCTACACTTGAAATATTTAAACTTTCTGCTTGGATAAATCTTTGTGGGTTTGAGTGAGTAGGTCTATCTTTTTTTACAAATGTTGTTCCACCATTTACACAACCACTATAATCAAATTCTGTGTAACCATCAACGTTGTATGTCATAACAACACCTAATTTATTTGTAGTATCAATTGCAACTGATTGCATATGATTATATGTTGATGTTGTATCTCTATATAAAAAGTTACTATCATAAAATAATCTAGTCATTGAACCATCATTATTTAATCTTCTTACTGCAAATCCATCCCCCCAACCTACTGTAAATAATAAATCGCCGTCTACTTCAAATCCGTTTGGAAAACCAATTACTCTATCACCACCATCATATTCTCCACCACTACTATTTACAACAGTAGTTCCATAGCCTCCTTTAAACTGAGGCATAATTGCTTGCTGACCACCATAATTATTCATACCTGCATTAGTGATAGAAATAATATTACTACGTGATATTTTTTGTGTTTTACTCGCCATTGTGTTCTTCTATTTGTTTTTCAAGTTCCTCAATAGTAAATTTAAGAAGTTTATAAAGAGTTTCTTCTTTTTCTTCTCTTAGCTCTTCTAATCTTAAATCTTCTTTACGAGCTGCTAATTGTTCTTGTAATTCTTCTAGTGTCATATTAAGCTACTGTTATTTCTACCCAAAATTGATGGAATTTTGCTTTATCTTCGTCTGCAATAATATACATGTAACTTGTATTTTTACCTGTGTAAATTAAAGATGCACTACTTCTAGATAAACTACTTTGTGTTGCATGTGCGTGTTTATATATTTTATAATTACTTACAAATTTTGCTTTTGTAGACGGTGGATCCCATTGTATAAAATATACTTTATTTAATGGAGTTACACTCATGTTTGTAGGTTCTAAACTCGATATAGTAAAAGCTTTTGATGTTGTTGCTGCGGATGAATAAACACCATTTTTAACAGCATACACTCTATAGGCCATTGTGCCTGTTTGTGAAAATGTGCTATCAATAACTGACATTGTATTTCCAAAGTCTGCTGGGTCTATTACTGATATTAAACCATAATCAGAACTACCATCTATTGAGTTAAATACTAAATAATAATCTATATTACTTGTTGAAGATTTATTAAAACTTAAATCTATAGTGTCATTAACTATTGATGTAGAAAGTGATGATGGAGCTCCTGGTGTTGATCTTGTTAAATATCCTGCTGAAGCATGATTACCCCAACCATGAGCTGTGTTAGCTTTTGTTCCTTGTGCAGAAGTTGCATAACTACTTGCTGCTGTTGTTGCTGCGGTACCTAATCCCAAATTAGATCTTGCAGTATCTGCGCTTGCTATGTCTGATAAATTATTTGCTGCTGCTAGTGGTGTTTTTCCTACAATTTTTTCATTATTAGTTTCAATAACTTCATCTAGTTTTTCTTTAAGAAATTGGATAGAATCGTCATATGGATTATCATTTGCTGAACCAGTGTCAAATCTTTCTTCAATTCTTGCTTTAATTGAGGCTTCCTTAAACCTAGTAAATCGAGAATTTGATTCATTTGATATGTCTAATAGTTTTCTTATTGCCATTATACTACTCTTTTATATTTTATTGTAAATTGTCCTCTTAAATTTGTTAAATTTTCTCCCATTGTAATTCTTGGAAGTATATATTGACCTTCGGATAATGTAACACTTAAACCAGATATATCATAAGCTTTCCATCTATTACCATTTAATGTTACATTACCTGAACTAGCAACTAATGCCTTTGTTGTTCCTGTATTTGAATCATAATCTGAAGTTATTGAAGCTACTGTATTAAATAATTTAACAGTACATGTTGTTGTTGAAGCACCATTACCATCATGAAGTCCTCCACAAAATCCTACTACTTTTATTTTATAAGGTACATACCAGCCTGAATTTATTTCTGTTCTATGAACATGGTCACCTGTCGGATCACCACTATCTGCTGTTGTACTTGTCCAATTTCTATTCCAAAAATAATAATTTATACCTTGTGTATTTGGACCATATGCACTATCTGCAAAGTCTCCATCTCCATCAACATTAAATGATGTCCAAAATGTTTCTATATTGTCTGATATGATTCCTCCAGAAGCTGTTATAGGACCAGCAACTTCTAAACTTGTTGCTTGTGATGTATCTCCTACTAAAGCACTAAATGAACCTGTAAGTCCTTGAACTGTTTTACTTGAACTTATGTTTCCTGACGCCGTTATTTGTGTAGATACTAATCTTTTGCTAAGAGTTGCTTTGGCAGAATCTAATTCAAAAACAGTATCATCGGCTATTAGAAATTCATGACCAAGACTATTTATTGCAATTTTTGTAGTATTATCTGTTGTGTTTGCAATACCATCTCCTACTTCGATAGTGCTTATACCTGTTATATTAGTACTATTATCACCTACAATATTTCCGTTTGCTGTAATATTACTACTAAATGTTTTTGCTCCAGAAAATGTTTGTGTACCTGACAAATGAGCGGTGTTAGCTGATAAGTTACCATCAGGTAAAACACCTGTAACGTCAGCTGTTAAGTCAATTTGATTTCTTGTAATTGTTTGTCCACTAATTGTTATATAATCAGGTGTACCACTTAAAGTTACTGGAGTTGAATTATCTGTTCCTGCAGCATCTACTCCTAAATTAGTTCTCGCTGTACTGGCATTTGTTAAATCAGATAAGTTACTTGATTTAGTAAGTTTGCCAGATATATCTGTTGGTCCCGTAAAACCACTATCGTTATTAAATTGAGATAATTTTATCTCATTTATTAGTTTTCTTCTTTCAGCACCATTATCTAAAAGAATTAACTCATCTTGTGAACCAACAACATCTGCTGTCATGTCGGTAAATTCTGATAAATCTAAAGTTATATCTGGTGTTGAAGTTCCACTCGACACATCCAACCCAGTTCCTACTGTTACTTCTGTTACTGTACCAATATTAGATGTTAATCCTGAAATTCTTGTTGTTACATGATCATATATTTGATCACCTGTTGCTAAATTTGATCCGTTATTTGATACAGCAGCCGTATTTGCTGCTACTGTTGGTGCTGCAGATGTTCCTCCTATTGTAATAGTATTAGAATTACCTGAAGTAACTCCCGTTACTGTACCCGTATTTGTTGTGTATCCAAAGTCAGTAACAAATGTATGTATTTGGTCAGCTGTTGCTAATCCAGTGCCACCGTCTGAAATAGTAGCAGTATTTAATACAGCACCTGTTCCTAAACCTAATGTAGTTCTAGCTGCTGAAGCATCTGCATCATCAATTAAAGTTTTTCCAAAATTCGATATTGTTGTATTAGCAGGTAAAGATAAAGTTTTAATATCTGCATCCACATCTGCTTCTGGTAATGCATCATCTGCTTTAGTTCCTTGGGCTGATGTTGCAAATGATGATGCGTTTTCAGTTACTATATCACCTAATCCTAAATTCGATCTCGCTGTTCCAACATTAGCTAAATCAGATAAATTGCTAGCTGCTGCTAAAGCTGCATCTGCTGTATCTCCTTGGACTGATGTTGCATAGGCTGTTGCTGCTGTTGTTGCTGCCGTTCCTAATCCTAAATTTGATCTCGCTGTTCCAGCATTGGCTAAATCTGATAAGTTACTAGCTGCTGCTAAAGCATTGTCTGCAGTAGTTCCTTGTGCTGCTGTTGCATAATCACTTGCTGCTGTAGTAGCTGCTGTACCTAGTCCTAAATTCGATCTCGCTGTTCCAGCATTAGCTAAATCTGATAGGTTATTTAATTTTGCTAATTTTGTTCCTACTGTAGTTACTAGTGAATTAAGAGAACTAGTTGTATCTGCTAATGAAGCTGATAGTTCACCTAATGTATCTAATGTTGATCCGGCTGTACCAATTAAATTATCTATTGCAGTTCCTACAAAAGCAGTTGTAGCAATTCTTGTGCTATCATTACCTGCTGTTTGAGTTGTTGTAGTTGGATTTCCTGCTAATGCTACATTTGTTTTAATTGTTAATGCAGTTGCTCCAGTAACATCTCCAGTATGTGTTGCATTAGATACTTTTAGTTTATTATCAGAAATATCTTGTGCTTGTTGTGCTGTAATAACATCTCCTGTGCCTGCTTTAGCGTCTAATTGAGTTTGGATGTTACTACTTACAGTATCTAGATAACCAAGTTCTGTACTTGTTACATCTGATACAGCAATTTTACCAGAACCATTAGATATCACTGCTCTGTTTGCTGTTAGATTTGCATCATCAATTGTAGTTGCAGCACCAGTTATTGTGTCTTGTTTTCCTGATATATCTGTTGCTCCAGTTAATGTAGTACCATTGGCAGTTACTGTTCCCGAAAAAACAGCGTCACTTGCACTTATACCACCAGAAGCTGTTATAGCACCAGATGTAACTATATAATTGTCTTGATGTATTAAAAACCTGCTGCTTTCTGTTCCAGATGATAATGATTTTATTTCAAACGACTGTTTACCGGCATAGTTATTGACATTCATTAATATACCGTGGGTTTCGTCATCATGTAAGAATTTAATTTGAGAATCTAATTGACCAGTATCACCTGAGTTTCCACTATCACCTCTTAAAATTAATAAAGCTGTTCCAGTAGAATCGATTTTTACCTCGCCAGTTATAGCTGCACCGCCATTTATGTCTAAGCTAGTACCTTCTAATTCTGTACCAGTTATCTTACCGGTTGATGTTATGGCTCCTGATCCTATTGTTCCTGAAAAAGTTGCGTCTCCATCTTCACCACTTAAAGTAAAGAGTGTATTTATAGTACCAGTTGCATCACCATGATTCCCCACTACAAAATCTGCAGTGCTAGTATTGTTATCGTTAGAGTCTAGGTTTATATAAACAGCCCCATAACTATTTATTCTTAAATCATCTGCAGCTGTACCACTTGCATCTCTCGCCATAATGGAATGTTGTAATTGACCACCACCATAGAAAGTTATTGCATCTCCTAATGTGTCCAATCTAAACTCACTAGCTGCAACTATGTTAGATGCCTCTAGGTTGGTTGTAAATATTGTATCACCATCTACATAGAAATCTGAATCAGAATCAATAGCTGTTGTTCCATTCCAAAGTGCTATTCTATTATCAGTACCAGTCCCTGTCACTGTACCTGCATTTGATGTTAATCCACTAATTCTTGTTGTTACATGATCATATATTTGATCACCTGTTGCTAAATTTGAGCCACCATCTGAAACTGCAGCTGTATTTGCTGCTACTGTTGGTGCTGCGGATGTTCCTCCTATTGTGATGGTATTAGAATCGCCGGTAGTAACTCCTGTTACTGTACCTACATTTGTTGTATAACCATAATCCTCAATTTTTTCTTTAATAGCACCTGCAGACATTAAGTGGTCATCAGCGTTTGAAAATTCAGTTCCAACATCTATATCATTAATTATATGTGCACCAATAGTATAATCATCAGCTGAAAGTGCATCAAATTTTCCTATTGAACCTGTTATGTCTCCTGTTATTGATATATTCCCACTTGAACTTATGTTTCCTGAGGCTGTTATATTAGAACCATTTACTATAAGACCTTCACTACCGAAAGTACCTATTTTTACTATTTCATCTGAAAATACTTCTAATATGGGTATACCAGAAATGTCACCCACTGAAAACAAAGAACCCGAGAGGGAATCTGTTATTGAGAATAGTTGTCCTTGATTACCTTGAACATCTAATATTGTATTGTCTCCTGTAGAACCAGACCCTTGTACTATGAGGCCTTTTCTTACCTTAAATTCGTTTGCCATTTTAATTTTCTTTTTTCATTGTCCAAAAGAACATTCTGGTTATACATATATTAAGTTAATCCAAATCTTGATTTTATTGCATTATAGTTTTGTTTTACTTCTGCTGCAGATAATGCACTATTGTAACATTTTACTATATGTAATTTTCCATCCAAATGATTATGATATGTAGATGAATTTGATGATTTGTAAAGTCCAATATGATTTATACCTCTGTTCCCACTTAGATTAAATGGCAGGATAGTAGCATTAGAATTTTTTAATTCTCCGTTAACATATAGTTTAAATCCTTCTGTTTTACTAAACGTGCCTACTATATGATATGTACCAATTCCATAAGTATCAGATGTATCTAAACTAACACTGGGATACTCCCATCCTCCGGAACCATCTGGATTTTGTTGCATTTGTCTATACCTTATTTTATCATTAGAAAGAAATAATAAGCCATAGAATCCGTACTGTAAGTCACACAAGATACCTTGTTGGGTTCCTTCAGACCCCCTATATACTACTACTTCTTCTGAGTGATCAGATCCACTTAAATGATTTAATGTCAAATCGATCCTATTATCTGTACCATTAAACTCTATATGGGCATTGCTATCAAATGACATTAAAGACAGATCTATATCAGTAGTTCTTACTATATCTACTAATGATCCACTAAATGATCGTTCTGCATTATATGTTAGATGTTGTGTACCAGGTGATGGCGTTTTCAAACTTCCACTATCCATACCTGGAGTTCTTAAAATTTGTACTGCTGATATTAGTACGGTGTTTCCTATGGTAAGAGGAGAATATGCAATATCGAAAAAGTCATAAGGATATTGACTATTAATTCCTCCTGCATCTGTTGTTTCTAATTTATGCCAATCTGTCAAATCATCTACATTTTGTACATTAACAACATTTTTATCTCCTATATCTATAGATACAGCTGTACCATCTAATGTATTTTCGGTAGGTCTTACATATAAAGAATATACAAACTTATTATCGCCTACAGGAGTATATGAATTAGATCTATCTGAAAGTAAATTTTCATTTGAAGGGTTACCGGTACCGGAAAAACCGCCACCATAATAATATCCACCATCTCTAATTAGAATACCTGCATTATCTGCATTACAAACTAATTTGTATATTGCCTCGCCTGGTATAGGTGGTTGAATTGAACCTGTATATAAAGAGACTGTAGCTCTTGCTTTTGTAGGCCATGATGTCAATTCCCTTGCAATATTGAAAACAGGAGCTCCTTTATTAAATTTGTAAGTAGTATCAGTGCCAGATCCTACCATTGGATATCCAGTATCAAACCCAAATACTAATCCTTCTGTTATTATGTTAGGTCCTCCTGATGTTGCCATTATAATTGATCTTTTGCTTCTTGTTCGGTATAGTATATTCCAATTAAGTCTGCATCTTCTAATACAAACCATACTTGAACTCCATCTTTATTAATACCTTGTTCTATATATCTCATACACTTGTTACTGTTGGTTTACCAAATTTATTACAAACTGCATTGTAATTTTGAATTACTTGAGCATCAGTTAATGCTGTGTTATACACTCTAAATATAGCTATCCCTCCTGCAAATTGTCTACTTGTACTTTCCATTCCTATTTCGATAGTTTGTCCAGTATTTACACTAGCATATGTTGTAGAATCTGCTTGAGTTCCTGTAGCTGTTGTTTTAACCATATTGGTATATTGATATAAATTATCATCGTTATAGTTATGTACTGAACATATATGATGCCATTTGTCATCTGCCATGGCCGCACCTGTTTCATGATAACCATTTGTTGCATGTGAATACCAATATGTTGATAATTTACGATTACTTTTATTAAAACTCATATATAATGCTCGATTGCCGGCAACTCTTGCTATAGTACCTCTATCACCACTTGATATATTTGCCTTAGGATATATCCATGCTTCTAATGTTGCGTTTAAATAAGGTTGATTATCTGATTCTAGTATTGAAGATTCAAAATATTGACTAGTTGCTGTAAATTCCCATGTTCGTACTCCATCTATAGTAGTTAAACTTGGAGATCCGGTTTTTGAAATGCTAGATCTAGGCTGAATCATGCTTGTCCAGTTGCTATCAGCATCTGGGGCTGATATTGTATTAGTGGCATCTAAACATGCTATCAATCCATCTGTTATTATGTTAGGTCCTGTAAACATTATAATCCAAATCTTGATTTAAAATTACTATAATTTTGTTCTATTTCTGTTTGAGAAAGTGTTCTATTATAAACATGAGCTATTCCCCCTTTACAATCTGTATAATTACCACCATGTTGATCTCCCCAAACTTGAAAATCTGATGAAAATGTAAGAGTTGCTCCTGATTTGCTAGTTCCACTAGCTTGAGAAAGAGACCCATCTTTAAACATATAAGTTCTAGTTGTAGTTCCATCATATGTACCTACACCATACAACCATTTCCCTGTTTCAATTCCACTAACATTTACATTATAACAAGTAGTTGTATCATTATAAAAATTTAAATTACCATTGTGTGCTACTAATCCTAAATTTTTAGTACAACTATAGTTTAAAGTACCTATT